>Ga0136562_100025_pt1 | contig 80158 bp, 98 predicted proteins | sample AntCluMetagen312_FD_104784 | JGI IMG/M metagenome (GOLD analysis project Ga0136562, IMG submission 104784) | Saline lake microbial communities from Club lake, Antarctica - Metagenome #312 | ecosystem: Environmental > Aquatic > Non-marine Saline and Alkaline > Saline | place: Antarctica: Club lake...
AGTCTATGTACATGACCCATGAGTACCTCATCGCCGCCCACGTCGCCGAGCCAATGTACATCGGCTACTACAGCGCGCTCAGCCACCACGGGCTGACCGAACAGGTTCCCCGGACAGTCTACGTCGTGACGCCAACCCGGGCCCAGAGCCGGGAGATTCACAGCGTGGCCTACCGCGTCACGACGGTCACTGAGCGAAAGTTCTTCGGCACGACGCCGACCTCCGTCGAGGGGACTACCGTCCAAGTTAGCGACTTGGAGAAGACGCTCGTCGACTGTGCGGACCATCCCGAGTTCTGTGGCGGCATCCGCGAGCTCGCGAGCGCAATGCGCGCCGCCGACGAACAAGGCTGTTCCTGGGAAACCGTCGGCGAGTATCTCGAGTGCCTCGACAACGGCGCCGCGACCAAGCGGATCGTCTACCTCGCCGACCAGCTCGGCATCGACCTTCCCACCCGAAAGGCGCTCGTCGCGTCGTTCACGAGTGGCTATTCCCTGCTGGACCCCACGCGTCCCGAAACCGGGTCGACAGCCAGCACGTACCGGCTCCGGGTTAACGTCGAACCAGCCACGCTGGAGCCGTCGGAGTCCTGATCGCGATGATCAGCAAAGATCGGCTCCGGATTTTCGCTCGTGAGCTCGGCGTCCGCCAGGGGTACGCCGAGAAGAACTACGTGAACTCCTGGCTTCTCTGGGGCATCTCCTACGAACCACCGTCCCCGCCGGCAAACCCCTCGACGGAGATCGTCGACGCCCTCAACGAAGCCACACCAGAGCATCTGCGGGACGTTGGTCGCTACGCCGAGGCGTTGGCCGAACACAAAGAGCGGGAAGCTCGTATCGAGGAGGAGGCAGACGACGCCGACGTCGAGGAGCGACCCGATGACCTCCCGGACGACGTGCCGGCGAAGGCGACGATCACGATCAAGGAGATCAACGACATCGCTACTGCTACTGGCAGTGGCGGGATGGGGAGAAGGTCCGCTCCCAGTACAAAGGCCCGGTCAACCCGAACGAACCGAAGATGGAAGACACACACCCCACGTTTCCGTCGTAACCGGAGGTCGGTGGACGGGGGGAGACCGAGATCAAGGGGAGTACACCCCCCGCGTTTCCGTCGTTTCTCCACAACGGCGTAGGGAGAGACTGAGACTAGTAGCATACAACGACTAATCATATTGAGTTAGAAACAATCTAGAGATGAGTTAATCTCTGCTATACATAGGTTAAAGTAGCATGGGTGAGAAAAACTCACTAAGTGTACTTCGCTCAGAGAGGGAAGCGATGCACTTCGCTTCTCTCAGGTGAAACCCCTCTTTCCAGCTAATCCTATAGACGACTATCTCTCGATGGTTAGGGCGCTCTCGTTTCGGTTCTCCCGTCGTGGACATCCTCTTCGACTCCCCTCCCCTATCGATCTGTGATTACGACGGAAACGTGGGGTGTGTGGGTACGGAATTAGAGATCGTGGCACCGTTTCAGTCTCTGGATTTGCTATCTCACGTCGGAAACGTGGCCATATTGTCAGTAATCTAATTCCACCGATTTACGGCATTTTAACGCCGATATCGGACAAGTAACGTCGGAAACGTGGGGTGGTCTCATCCACTAGATTTATACTTCCCCCGCCCGCACCGTATGATATTCAATGACGTCCGACTCTTCACCCAGTTCTGTCGACGATCCGCTCTTTGAATCCGGGCATCGTATATTCGCGAACAAGGATCTCCTGAAAATCGGCCACGTTCCGGAAGCTGACCGGATCGTCGGTCGTGACGAGGAAATTTCGAAACTCGCAAAACGTCTCAACGGCGCCGTCCACGGGTATTCCCCAGAGAACGTGATGATCTACGGAAAAACAGGAACCGGTAAATCTCTCGTTTCAAAACACGTCTGTCAACGGGCTCAAAATGCCGCTCAGGATGGGGTAGAGATCGGAACAGCGTATATCGACTGTGCAGAAGACAACACCGAGACCCAAGCCGTCTCCTCTCTGGCGGCGAAATTGAACAATGAATCCACTACCGGAATCACCGTTCCCCACACCGGCCTCAGCACGTCGAAGTATTACAAACTCCTTTGGAAGATACTTGACGCACAATTTGATTCTGTAATCATCATCCTGGACGAGATAGATCTGATGAACGACGATAGCGTTCTGATGAAACTCTCACGAGCTGAAGAAGCAGGGAAAATCGACTGTAGTGTGGGCGTTATCGCGATCAGTAATAAGATCCAGTACGTCGATAGCGTCAACGAGCGCGTGAAAAGCAGCTTCCAGCACAAGGAACTGTTCTTCAAACCGTACGATGCGAACCAGCTTCGTGAAATTATGTTCAATCGAGAGGACGCCTTCCAAGACGGCCTCCTTTCCGAGGACGTGATCCCGCTCTCAGCTGCCTTCGCCGCGCAAGAACATGGCGACGCTCGGAAGGCGATCGATATTCTTCGTCATGCTGGGGAAGTCGCCCACGAGGCCGGTGCAGAGCAAGTAACGGAGGAGCACGTTCGGCAGGCTCAGCAACACGCCGAAAAGGACCGCTTTAGAGAGCTCGTGAACGGCGCGCCCACACAGGCGAAGGCCGCGCTACTCGCACTGACCGAACTGAGCGTCAACTCCAATGACGACGCCTTCCTCACGAGCCAGGTGTACGACCAGTACGAACGAATCTGCAATCACCTGGGTATGGACATCCTCTCCGTTCGACGGTTCCGCGACATTCTAAAAGAGCAGGCGTTCCTCGGAGTCGTCGAGATCGAGAAGATCAACAAGGGAAGTGCAGGTGGAATTCATCTTCAGAACCGCCTCATCGAAGACCCGCAAGTCGTCCGCGAGACGATCCTCGAGGACAGCCGGATGCAGGACTGGACTCGCGAGTAGCTGCTCCCTACAGATAGGGTGCCCCGGACGACGGAAATCCGGGGGGGTAAGGAAACGACAGAAATGAGGGGGGGTCGAAAATTACGACAGAAACGTGGGGTTCGATGGGTCCGACGGAGACGTCGGAAACGTGGGGGGGCCGGTCAGTCCGCTACGACAGGTCGTCGGGGGCCCGAATGAACTCAGCGTTGTGTCTTCGAGCGCTGAGAGTTCCTGCCGGATCTCCGTTCGGTTCCTGCCAAGCGGTGACTACACACTCTCGACAGCTCTGACGAGTTGTATCTCGTAGTACGAGGCCTCGTAGGTCTCGACATCCTTGTGGCCGAGAGCGAGGCGGTCCCGTGAAGATTTCTCGTCGTCGACGACCACGTACTCGAGATCCTGTCCACGATCGACGGCGAGGTCCTGATCGCGAGCCCGTTCGAGCGCCGCCACCCTCTTCACCATGCCAACCGACATCAAGTGTATGGACGTACTCCTCGCCGGTTCACACGGACAGGTCGGTCGACACGCAACCCGCATCCTCGCCGAGAGCGACCACGGCGTTCGGGGGATGGTTCGCGCGGAGTCGCAAGCGTCGGACATCGAGGACCTGGGTGCCGAGCCGGTCGTCGCGGATCTGACCGAGGACGTCTCGCACGCCGTCGAGGGAATCGACGCGATCATTTTTGCCGCGGGTTCGGGCGGCGAGGACGTGTGGAGCGTCGACCGCGACGGCGCGATCAACCTCGTCGACGAGGCCGAATCCGAGGGCGTCGAACGGTTCGTGATGCTCAGCTCGATCAACGCCGATCAGCCCGAGAACAGCCCGGAAGAGCTGCGAGAGTACCTCCGAGCGAAGGCCGAGGCCGACGAGTACCTACGGGAGAGCGACCTGACGTACACGATCGTCCGGCCCGGGCCGTTGACGGACGAGGGCGGCACCGGACGGATCAGAACCGGCGCCAATCTCGACAGGGACGACGTCGATATCCCACGCGAGGACGTCTCCCGGACGCTGGTCGCGGCGCTGGGGGCCGAGAGCACGTACGGCGAAACGTTCGAACTCGCGGCCGGCGACGAACCGATCGAGGAGGCGTTGCAGGAGCCGCTGGGCGGCTGATCGCATGAGTCGGTGAGAGGAGCGCGAACGTCGACCGGTCTTCCGGCGCGTTCCGCACCACGATGTCGGCCTGCCGAGACTCCACGAGCGGGCCGGTCGGCAGCCCGAGCACCGGCTCCGTAGTGACGCTCTCCTGTCGCTGAATCTCTTCGGTGATCCGCGGCGGGTCGGTTCCCACCGGATAGCCGACCTCGACGACGATGCGGTTCGGCTGACAGGGCGGGACCGGATCGCCGTACTCCACCGTGACGTCGGCGAGCGAAAAATAACAGGTCTATCCGACCGACATCAACTGATTGGAGCTCAAAATATGTCGATATTTATATGGGTGGATATCATTGAGACCGCTGATTGGCCATAGATCGATACGTTGAGTTTAGACCGATAACTCACCTGCCGAGAATCTGTTATCGGCCGCTCTTAAGATAGCAGGGCAGTGAACGTAGGACACGAACTCTAACATCAGATCAGAGGATGTGGTATTCAGGTACAAAACGGGGTCAACTACCCCACCCTCAACGAGCGACCCCGTCAGGGTGAGCGAAGTAGGATGGGGTAGTTGACTTCCGTGCTGGACTCTCTGGCTGCTGCGACATCTGGTGATCCTCGATATTGGTGACATGGATGAGAATTTCAAAAGAAAACCAAGGCGGATTCCCCGCGCCACCGTGCGCGGGGTAGTTGACTCCCTCATGGGTTCATCCGAAACCATCGTCACTCGAAGTCGTAGCCCCACTCCCTGAGCTGATCGGCAACTGCGTCGACCTGCTGGAAGCCGATTAGCAGCGCTGCTTCACGGAGGTCAGCCTTCTTCACTGATTCGCCTAACTGGTCTTCGATGTCCGTTCTCACACTCCGTTGTTCGTCAAGAGTGCTATCCTGAAGATGCAACTGCACGGTTTTTGTACGCCCGTCAGTGATACTGTCGCGTTCGTAGATCCAGGGGAGCCCAGTCATCGATGATGACTGTTCCGACTGGGGAGATTCTGTCTGCGTAGTGGTTTCCGCTAACTCGCTCGTGGTCTCGATCGGGTCTGCTGCATCCCGCTCCTCGACTTTGTTTTCTTGGCTCTCTGCTTCGCCGTCTCCTGTATCGTCGGCGAATGGATCATCGCCGCTCGCACCGCTTTTGAACCCGGTCATGCTTCTCTCCGTTCTTTGAGTGCTCCCGGATCAGGCGGAGAGGGCGCCTCGACGCCAGTCTCTGTTTCGAGGAATCTGGCGATTCGATCGAACTGTGCAAGCGTATCGAGTTCGTAATCACGGCGGCGAGTTCGATGCTCCTCGACGTATCGGAACGCCGAACACTGCTGCTTCCAACAGCCTTCCATCAGCGACGTCCGATCGCCGATTACCTCCGGCGTTGGGAACTCGATCCCGCCGAGTATCTCCTGCTGGTCGCTCGTGTTCTTGACGCCGTTTGGAACCGCTGCCAGAACGCCAACATCAATATTCAGCTGATCGGCGAAGTTCGTCGCGAGTTCCTGCAGGCCGTCGACGGATGCCTGGCCTTTCGCCGAGGGCTCGACTGGGATGACCATGTTTCGTGTCGCCATGATCGCGTTGTAGAGTGCATCCGACTCCGTCGCTGGCGGGTCACAGATCACGACGTCGTATTTCTCGTTGACGTCGGCTTGCTGTAGCACTCGCTGTAACTGGGCGTATTTGTTGAACGCGTCACCAAGATCCTCGGCCTTGCTCTGTTCTCGATTGAGATGTGTCGAGAGGTCCGAGAGCATGTTGTGTTCCGGAACGATGTCCACGTCCTCGGCAGTCCGGATCATGTCGTCGAACGGTCCACGCGGGCTTTTAACCATGTGCCGAACGAGATTGTCCGCGTCCGAATCGGCGCGATGCTCGTCGACGCCGAGGAGCCGGCTGAGGTCGCCATCCTGTGGGTCCATGGGGAGTACCAGGACGTCGAGGCCGCTACGTGCATGGGCCACTGCGAGGTTCGCTGTAAGTGTCGACTTGCCAACGCCGCCCGCCTCGGAATACACTGTATACGGTAACATATCCGGGGTAGATACATTACTCCATTATCAAAGTATGTCAGACAAGGTTGCTAAGTATGATTAATACGTAATGTATCTATGTGTCTTGTCTAGGTATCTTATCTATGTATCTAATCTAATATACGTATCTAAGACTCTACCGTAAGAGTGTTGGATGCGGTAGTTGCTGGCCTCACTTGGGCACCTTCGTTCTCTCAGATCGCTACCGGTCGGAAGGCCACTCGGTGAGGGAACAGTCGTATCCAAGTATGAGGATCTGATTGGACGTCGATTCAGTCGCTACTTTCCAAAGTTGTCTGATTTATTAATTCGACAACCATTGTATCATCATACCTGTTGACTGGTACAGGGTGGGTCTTGGGGCAAGCTAGAAGTACACAGTATCGAAATCTCTAGCAAGTCGTCACGGGGGTTTGATGATGTCTCAGGATACACCGCGGTACGACGCGTTTACGAATCGGGCACGTAGTTACGAGCTTTCGATCGACGTCGGGTCGAACCTGGAGACACAGCTCGACGAGGCGGACTGTGAACATACCCTCGCAAGCGGCATGTCTTGTGCGGACTGTGAACATACCCTCGCAAGCGGCATGTCTTGTGCGGACCAGATTGGAGACCTCGTGGGCGACGAACCGATGCATGTCGTAGAGCTCATTGCTCCTGATTGAGCTGCTCTTCGCTCGGTCGCTTCATTAGCAAGCTCGCTCTTGAGGAACGTCACAACCTCGAAGGATAGAAATGATGCGTACCTTCAATACGCAATACTGTTCGTGGATTAAATTAGCCAGACGGCTCGGAGAGTGAACAGTACGTCCGGCTCTGCTGCTTTTGTTGCTCCCTGTCAGCCGGGCATCCACGAATCCTCTCTCCCCGGAGGCCTTCCACTGGTCAAGATACTTTGGGACGGAAGATCATAGCTTGAACAATGCTTAGACGCCTCCTCCACGACCTCGGATACGTGATCGCGCATGTTCTCTTCATCGGCGCGAACACGCCGGAATCAGTGGTCAAGCGACTTCGAGTCGCGTACCGCCTCGTCGGTGTCCGGATCGTTGAGACGCCACTGGTCGATTCGATCGAACGGACGATCTTCCTGTGTCCGTACCGGAATCTGGGTGCTACCTGGTTCGGGGAGAAGTGGGTCTGTCACGACATCTTGGACCGCGTCGACGACGGCTACGTGACGTATCTCCGACGGCACAAGGGAATCGATTATCAGCGTCCTCGCGGGTGTGCCGACCTCGCATACTGCGACGAATCCGAGTACTGCTACTCGGAGGTTTCCGAGCTGGAGTAGAAGCCCGATGGATCAGAGCCCTCTCCACGAGCGAATCACCGACCAGTTCTCCTACCGCGGCGAGCGAGCCGACATCTGGCGGGCATTCGACCTCCTGCTCGACACTGACGAGTTTCTTAATCTCGGTTACTCGAAGTGGTACCAACCGCATGTCGTCGGGTCGAGTCAGCGCCGTCTCGTCACTGAAGTCGGCTCGAGGATCGCGTCGCACCTGCCAGCTACGGACGGGGTGTCTCTTCTGGATGTCGGCTGTGGACGGGGCGGTCCGGCGATCCACCTCGCCGATCGATTCGGATTCAGCGTCACTGGACTGGACCTCGTTCCGTACAATATTGAACGGGCAACCGAGAACGCACGTGAGAAGCGCGTCGAGGCCGAGTTCGTCGTCGGCGATGCAACGCAACTCCCGTTTTCGACCGACTCGTTTGCCGCGTGTACGGCCATCGATGCGCTCGTGTATCTCCCTGATCGGGACAGCGTCTTCGCTGCGATCGCGGATATCCTCGAACCTGAGGGGATCCTCGTCCTCTCCGACCTCGTGATGCAGTCCGACGTGAGCGAGACAGAACGAGGATACCTCGACTCGTTTGCAGACGCATGGGACATGCCGTCGTTAGGTACTGTTGAACAATACAACGCCGCTCTCAACGATGCGAGCTTTAATCTTGAAGCGGTCGAAGACATCACGGGACACAGTGTTGGGCGATTCCGGAGGTGGACGACGTTGTACCTCCAGCTACTCAGGAGTCCAATCCGGTCTCTCGTTGAGCGACTGTTACGAGCGTATAACCTCGATCCGTCGGTGATCACCGAGCAGGTGAGGGATGCCCACCACGCGTTGCCGTTCCTCCAGCACGTCGTCCTCGTTGCGAAGCGGTGACCTCGGCGTCGCTATTCACGCGAACTGAGCAAGAATCGAGCCCTCACGTCGGCGTTTGAGTGTCCCACGGACGACCGGAACGATTCGTGGGATGTCCTCCAGTCGCGTGTAATCGAGGAGTTCGAACCGTTCGTCGTCTCGAAACACCTCATCCGTCTTGCGGTTCAGGTGACAGCCGCCAGCGACGGTATGCCACGCTGGGGCGAGTACGTCGTGGGCGACACCTATGGCCCACTCTCCGCGGACGTGTTCGAGGAACCGGAACTCTCCTCCTGGCTTCAGTACCCGGGCCACTTCAGAGAGCGCGGCGTCAAAATCAGGGACGGTACAGAACACGAGTGAGGCGATGACGACATCGAACGAGTCGTCCGCGAACGGGAGTGCTTCCGCACCAGCGCTTTCGATCTCGATGTCGAGTTCCAGGTCGCGTGCTCGTTCGACTGCTTGTCGGCGCATGTGGGAGTCTGGTTCCATCGCGAACAGTGTGACATCTCCGCCGTCAGCAGTAGCTTCGTCGAAGTACGGAAACATCGCACCAGTCCCCGCACCGAGGTCAAGAACTGTTCCGGAGATTTCGTCCGCGAGATAGCGCCGGTGTTCGGCGAGCACGGTTCGCTCTACCGGTTTCATCACCGGATCGTACAGTCGTGCGAATACCGGGTGGGATGGCTCAGTCATCTGTCTACATCTCTTTCTGTGTTCTCGGTCTTTTATTACGCGTTCTGAATCTACCTCGTGACCGTGTTTTGCGTACCACGATAGCTCGAGCCATTGCATCCCAGCTTCACGGTGGACAGCCAAGAAACATCGCTCTATGTCGTCTCGGATCACGTCTGCGATTGTCTCGTCAACACTTATGAAGTGACACAGCGGGTTCCCTGGGTACGCGACTGGGGTTTTCAAGAAGGCCCCTGAGGAGATTCCTCGACGGCGCACGAACGACTTCGACTTTGTATTTGAGAGAACCTAAAAGTCGTGAGTAGCGGTTTGCCGTCCTCCACGGGCATTCGCAGGCCCCTCCCTATTTCGTCGAACTCGCCGGTATCGGCGCGAACTCTTGTCTTTTCGCCGTCGGGGACGACCGCACCTATCGCTCCGAGCCAAGAGGTCGGGAAATCTCGGAGACTCTCGTGCTCGGCGAGAGCGCTCGCTTCGCAGTGGAGCGTCCCGTCGAAATGCGTCGTCTAGAAATCGAGGGTTACCTCCAATCACGACGGTGACCGTCGGAGTACCATCCCGACAGACCACGCTTCGGAGTGTCGCACATTACCTCTCGCAGTTGAAGATGAAACTCTTGTCGAATCCCCGAGTAAGCAATGCGGAGTCCAGTAGCTACTTGATCGTGTACTATCAGTTCCCTAACCACTAGTCCTCGTTGAGAGAAGAGTCGGTCTAGTCCCTCGGAAATGCATTAGGGGTGAAGTTCCAATAGATCCTTTCGCGGGCCAGACAAGACGTTCGCTTGGTAGCGACATCAGTTACCGACAGCGCGACCGAGGCGGGGAAGGCTCCACACAAACAACGCAAGGAACCAGAGAGCCATAGTATAGGTACGCAAGTGCGGGCCAAACGAGGGATGGAAGACGATGTTAACGCCCGCGATTCTTTCTGTTACATGCACACTTCCTAAGACCGTCTCGAAGAACCCAATCACTGCCGCCCCGATCAGAACGACCCCGAGTCCGATTGCGAGCATCGCTTCGTCGACGCGACTGTAATCGATCTTTCGTAGGGTCATAGGTTCATCTATCCGAGCAGGTACCGCAGCCATGGGTTCGACTCAACGAGCGCGATTTGTTCGACGTACTGGTCAATGCACCCCACTCGTCCAGCCCCGAACACTATGGGGGTGAAAAACAGTACGAGCCCGAGCGGATCGCCGTTGACGAAGCCACGCCGCCACGTTTCATTACCGTAATGAAAGAATAACAATATGAACGCACCGAAGAAGGATGCAAGCCGCGTCAGGAGGCCGAGAATCAACCCGAGACCAATCAACAGCTCGCCGACCGCGATGATGGAATTCACGAACGCTTCCGTCCCTCCACCTGCGAATGCGTTGAGTATCGGCGAGACGATCGACCCAGTCTTTTCGAGAAACCATCCGCTACTGAATGCCCCCGGCGTTGCGTACTTGTTCAACCCCTCGTGGAGGAACCACCAGCCTACAAGCAATCGTAGGAAGAGAACCCAGTAGCCCGTCAGTTTCCCTGAAAGTGCGAGTGTAGATTCCCGACCGAGAACCGTAATCTGGAGTTATTGTGGGTCTGTCCTCTGTCATCGTGGTATAAAATTCAGGTCGTTATGATTTCTCCCTGCGGGGTCAACGCCCATATATAGAACAAGTAATCTGAAATGGGTTAGTTCATCATTCGTTGTGATTTACCCCAGTGACAATACTTTCGTCGTGACTATCCTCTTCGTCCTCGTGATCATCCTCTTCATCGTCGTGATCATCTCCCACAATCTCCCGAACTAATGAATTGAGCTCCTCTATCTTTCCGCGAACCTCCTCGGACTTGTTTTCAGGCATCGTTTGGAGGGCCGTCTGGTTGCTAAGATCCGGATTCCCAACGATGACGGTCGCAAGCATCCCGAACTGCTCGTGCGGAACACAGAGGTAGTGGTAGACACCTTCAGTATCGAACGTGTGTTCGAACGTCTCACCCTCCTCTGACATCGTTCCGCTATCCCAGCTTTCCGTCCCCTCGGGAACGAGCCGTGGCTGGTCATTCCCAGGGTGGTAGGCAGTTGCGGTGTGAGTTCCGCTTTCAAGGACCCAGGTGACAGTCCCGCCAACCTCAACCCACGCGGAGTGCGGGTCAAAATGGTACTCAGCGGAACCCTCATTCCGTGCCGTGTTGACCGCCACTTCCGCTGCTGCCTGAGGTTCGCTAACTTGGTCGTGACTGTCATCATGATCATCGCCGCCCTCTTGACCGCCTCCGTCAGTTGGCTGTCCGCCTGAATCCTCTCCATCTGAAGGGTCTTGAGAACCGGTACATCCCGCGAGCCCAACAGCAGAGGCAGCACCGGTCAGTTGGAGCATTCGCCGACGCGTAAGTCCTGAATTGGTCGTCATAGTGTAGTCACCTTACAGATGAAGATACGAGGGGAAGGTGAATAGACGGGCCACCTGTTTTGCACGCGACGCAAATCTGTCAGCTTTTTAAATACACCGCCGGAAGTACGTGATACTGCGAGGAACAACTGTGTCCACTGACGATAGCTCTGCGGCGCTCTTATCACTCCTCGGTGAAGAGCGCGTCCGACAGATTCTGATGGCGACGAGCCGTGAATCTATGTCGGCAAAAGAACTCAGCGAGGAGTGGGATGTCGCCGTCTCCACGATCTATCGCCGCGTGGACGAGATGATCGAATACGGCCTCCTCGTCGAACGGACACAGATTGAAGCGGACGGGAGTCACCACAGCGTCTACGAACCGAACATCGACCACCTCGATGTCGACATCGACGACGGAACCATCGACGTGAGCGTTCATGTTCGTGAAGACGCCGCCCAGCGGTTCTCGCGCATCTGGAGCGACATCCGGGAGAAATAACCATGCACATTGGACTTGTCATTGCAAAGCTCGTCACGGTCGGATTGGGACTACTAATTACGCACCAGGCGTACAAGGGATACCGTGTATACGGGAGCGAACCGATGCTGTACGTCGCCATCGGGTTCCTGTTCATCAGCATCGGGGCCATCATCGAGGGGATCCTATTCGATGTCGTCGGCCTGTCGATATTCCTGTCGGGGACCATCCAGACGACCATCGTCGCAGCCGGGATGCTCGTGATCCTATACTCGCTGTACGGCAGCCTGAATCAATCCAGAAACTGGGAGGACGAGTCATGACGTCGCACTGGACGACGCTACTGGTCGGCGTCCGCGTCCTCCTACTTCTCCTGGGGATCGCCACGACGGCGATCAGTTTCCGCGCGTACCGCCGAGAACGGACGCACTACCTCCGCAACGCCACCATCGGGTTCGCGTTCATTACCTTCGGCGTGCTCGTCGAAGGCTTCCTGTATCAACTCACGGCGCTGACACTCACGCAGGTTCATATTATCGAATCCCTCGCGCTGGCATGTGGCCTCACCGTGCTTCTCTGGTCGTTTCTTCGATGATCGGGATACCTTCCGCCACTTCACACTTCCTTCTGCCCCGTCATCACGTAGACGGTTCCACCGTGAAACGTTTCGATGGAGACCGCTGAAAACGTCTCGTCGACCGACTGGACGATTGGAGCGTCCGGGTACCAATTGGTGATGTAAGCCGAGACTCCTTCGAGGTGTGGGTTGAACCAGCGAAGCGGTGCGGTCTGGAATGACCGTGCGTCGAGGACCGCGAAGCGGCCGCCGGGTCGCAGAGCGTCATGTATTCCGGCGACGGTCGCTTCAACGTCTGGCATGGCACTCAACGAGAGCGTCGCACACGCGGCATCGAACTGATTATCATCAATAGGGAGTCTCGTAGCGTCGGCTCGCAGCACGCCGGTTTTACACTCCAACCGTTTGCCCCGTTCCCTGGCTCGTGCGACCATGCCGGGGCTCGCGTCGACGCCAACGACAGTACCGGTCGGGCCGACCGCGCCGGCGAGGCGCTCGAAGTTCGGGCCGGGGCCACAGCCAACGTCGAGTACCCTATCGCCCGAATTCAGCGCAAGGGACGCAACAGTCCGCTCGCGGAACTCGCCGGTCCGGCCGAGCAGAAACGCGCTGACGAACGCGGCGTACGCCCGATCGTGTCGACTCCACCAGTCGTAGACTCGCTGGCTGTGGGTACTGCCACGGCGAGCGAATGCCCACTCGCGAAAGGGATCGGTCACGCGAGGTCACTTCCTCGAAGGCGTCGGGTATTGATAGCGACGATGATCGTCGAGAGCGACATGAACACCGCGCCGAACAGCCGGAACGTTTCTGAGACGGTCAATCGATCATAGAGCAGGGGTTCCTGCGGACACCAGCCGACGGCCCCAGTCCGTTCGACCCTGCCTGCATCGTGGTCGAGGACGCCGACGAGGATCTTCATCAGCGTCGACTTCCCCGACCCATTCTCGCCGACGATGCCGACGATGTCCCCGGCACGAACCTCGATATCCGCGCCGGTGAGAACGGGGGTCGACCGTCCAAATGAGAGTCGTGACCCGTAGGTTTTTTCGAGGCCGTCACCTCGAACGAGCGGTTCGCCACTAACGGCCGTCCCTGTAGTTTCCCCGATCCGGTTCATGATTAGAGAGACGTTCTACTCATTCAATCCAATTGTTGTTAGGAATCGAAAGCTATCCTCCGAAACTCTGAACTTCAGATCCCCATGACGGGGTCACTAGCTGCCCACTGTTTCATTAGATTATAATCATTCCAGATGCATCCAATGAAAGCACTAGCAGAAGCGCAAGATATTATTAAGGATCCTAAAGACGTGAAACACAGGTTACATCGACGAAACGCGGCGTAATAACACACCAAACAGGCCTGCAAACGTGCTTTGAATCACGACGACAATCGAAAACACGAATAGCAACGCAAGTACGATGCCGACACCCGGTGCAACTGGGGCACCGGTTGTAATCGAATATCCCACTGCGAATAGTACCACCCCGCCAAGTAACCCAGTAAGAAACGCGTATACTCCCCCTTGACAATATGTCCCAACGATGAACCCGGTGGTGAACCCACAAGGGAACCCGAGAACGACTATCAACACTTCAGAGCCAGCTACCAGCGCAGTCACTAACTGCACCAGGAACACACTGATGCCAACCACGATGGCACGCCAGTCCCCCATTCGATGTCACCAACTACCGAAACGTATACCCCGAATTGGTAAGAAAGTTTGTTAGTTCACTGCTTCGTGCACCCGCGTCCCGGGCCTGTTGTAGAGCCGGCTACCGGGTCGGAAGTAACGATGCACCGTCTTCGTTGTACTTCGCACGAACGTCCGAGATCATGTACATCACTGCCGTTCAGACTTCTCTGTGCGCAAGGGTACATCGGGCCCGATCCGTCTGACTAGCCGGGTTTCTCCTCTGGAGGTGCGTTTTCGTGAGTGGCAACACTCTACCTGGTTCGTGTTTTGAGCGAATTATCGCCCTGGATCACTCTCGGTAGTGGCTCAGACGGCGTGATCCCGATGTCCGACTTATTTTCTACGTCAGATTCCGGCGGGAACAGGCAGTGTAATCGGTGTTTCTCGTGAAACCAGTGATCGCCTGATCTCCACTATTCTATATAGCAACATATGATATATTAATACCGAATTATACGTATTTGGCACGATAAGGGCTCTAAGGACAGGATATTAGCCAAATACGCTCGATCTCGTATTGGTCCTGATTACACTGATAATCACGATCACTTTGAAGTACCCCGACGCCGTCGGTGAAGCACGAATGCTGGAACCGCCTCACGACAACGTTTCTCCCGGGGTAGAACCGTCAAGATCGGGATTCCATATTGCTCTAGATTCAGTTACAGTGCGTCGACGGAATGGCTGGAAACCTCACTTCGATATAGAACGAATCACCTCAACCTATATTAAGATAGAGTGCGAACTGTAGCGTATGACCGAAGACGAATCGAACTCCGAGAGCCTGATGAACCGTCAGACCACGGGTGAAGACCGTGTCCGAATGGTCGCACGGCAGCTGTCGGAGCCGCGGACGGCAAACTGGATTGCCTCCGAAGCGGACTGGTCACACGAACCCACCAAGCGCGTCCTCAGACGACTCGCCGACGACGGGATCCTTCACCGTGACGAGAGCGGCACCCACACCACGTACTACCCCGATTACCGGCGGCAGGCGATGCAGGAGGCGATGCGTCTGCGGGACAGTGGCCATACTGTGGAGCAGCTTACGGACCGGCTCGCGGAGATGAAGGCACAAATCCGCGACTGGGAAGACGAATTCGATGTGGAGTCACCGAACCAGCTTCGCGGGACACTCGCCGACGAAACGCTTGACTGCGACGAAGAAGACCGTCGGCGTGATGTTGCTCGTAAGTGGGAACATCTCCAACGGCGCATCAAAATCGTCGGCTTTGCTATCCGCGAGTGGGACTTCCTTGCTCCGACGACAGAGCCCGCTGAGGCCAGCAGCTAACGGATGTCGGTCCCGCATCCCGGTGGTGACCCGAACGCGAATCTCTACGCCCAACTGAAGCGGGACGTCCTCAACCGCGTGCCACAGATCACAGCCGTTGAGTACGCTCCTGACGATATCGAGGCCAAGCAGCTCCGAGCAATTTTCGATCCGGCTCGTCTTGACCCGCCGACAGGTCCTGATTCACCGGAACTGACCATCAAGTGGTACCGACAGGACCCCCACGATTGGTTCCGTATAAACTACACTGACCCAAACACGGGCTTTCACGCCGGCTGGCACCAGGACGAGGACCATCCCGATCTCGGACGGACCCATTTCCAGTACTCAGTCGACGATGAGGAGGACCGCTGGGGAATCACGTTCGACCACGAGACGCCCTCCCTGATTCTCTGGGAGATCGTCGAAGACCTCCTCGAGCCGTCCAACATGGAGCATCTTGACCAGCCGCTGTTCCTGCTCGACCATGGCGTCGAGGATCCGGCTGACGGTATCCACGGGGACGAGGAGTACCTCTACGTCGTGGAGCTCCCGACGACGAACGCATTCGACGAGCCGGCCGAGTGGACGGTCAAGGTGAGCGGCCATTCAGCATTCCCCCGCTGGGACGGCCCGAGCGACGAAGCCATTGAACAGGCATCCTGACAGTTCGATGATGCGTTGACGGTCGCCCTCGACGAACTGGTCGCTGAACCTGCGTAGGAAGTAGTTTGATCGGTACTTCTTGAATTCTCGAAGGAAGATGAGTCTTCGAGAATGTTCCTGAGGTGGTCCATAGTCACGTCTAGAGAGCGTCCAGACAGTCCGTGAGCGTCATGTACGTCTGCTCAACTGTCCCGATCGTTCTGCCCTTTCCTAACCCCTCGCCAGTGTGCTGGACGATCAGTTGCGAGTGAGCAACGGAGTTTCGTAACTTGGTCAAGTCGTCAAGCTGGCTCGACGCGCGGTGATCGCTTGAAAACCCACAGGCATCCCAGCAGGCCTCGATATTGCTGATGATCGTCGCAAGCGTTGAGAACTGGGCGTAATGGATTTCGTCGAGTTCGATGTTCGATCGACGGGCATCAGCGTGCCTTTCCACGATGCCATCCACGATATCCGGATCGAGGGGTACACGATCCTTCCAGTCGGGGGCCTCGTCACAAATGAGATCACGGAAGCGCTCTTCAAGCAACGTGATGCGGTCGAAGAGGTGGATCATCGCGGGCGACGTGTTCAGGTCGGCACGCGTCAGGATGCCCGTCAGCCGATTTCGCCCGCCGAGAAAGTAGAACGGAGCTTCGTAGAGTGCCGAGAGTACCTCATCAAACGTGGCGTCGGTACTGATGATCTCCTCGAGTGTTACTGGGTTCGTGTGCTCTCCGATCTGATCGTCAGCAGTTGCATCCTGCAGGTCTTCGAGTTCGGCGTATCCAACCACTGTCTCCCCATCGATGACGGGCGCGACATCGAACCCCTCCGACTCAAGCCAGTCAGTGCTCTCAGCGACCGTGGCATCCAGTGATTGTGACGCAATCGACCGCGTTGCGAGATCACCCGCGGTGCAGTCGTAGAGGTCTCGTCCCATTATCCCAGCCCCCGGCTTCCCGACGAATAATCCTTTGGCCAGCACAAGAAATAAGTAAAGGTAATTATTAAGTATAGTTTAATGAGTACAAGGCATTTCTTCGATGCGGGCGGATATCTCGACTACGGGGACGCGACTCCGTTGCTGCCGGTGAAAGAGCTACAGGCGAGAGTTCACACTCACCGTGATGCGGAGTGTGCGCTCAGGGACGCACCAGCGGATGCCGTGCTCGCTATCAGACCAACGGGGTTAGCGAACAGTTACGCGTTGACTCAGCGACCAATGACGGCGATCGAGGTCGCATCGCTGGACGACGACCTTCGGAACCAAATCGGCGGAGCCGTCGATATCGATCTGGCACAGTTCGAACTCATCCAGGTTGGGAGAGCGACGGAGCCAGCACAGAACCGTAGTCTCGCAGAGTTTTGACGGCTAATGGCGATATCTAGAGCACTCCCGATATGACGAGGAGTCCGAGGATCACCAGTAGCGTCGTTACAATACCACCACCGACCAGCAGTGTATTCTCCATCGCCTTCTCGTGGATGGGCATGGCGGCGTACTCTTCGCGGAACGCCTCGAGGTTCTCCTCGTCGTAGAAGTACTTCGTCCTCAGCGCGAACCGTTCGGTGACCGCACAGCCCGTACAGACCGGCTCCCCCTCAAGTCGTTCGGTCTCGATATGGCCCTCACAGGCAATCGCCCCGCAGTTGGGACAGTACGTGTACGCCTCGTCGACGCCGCTGGTCTCGCAGTGGACGCACCGGTGGATGCCGTCCTCGGCGGTGACCCGCGAGGGGCCCGCCGCATAATACTCGTAAGGGTAGGTGTACTCTTGGAGCTCCGTCGTCTGTCGAACCCCGGGGAGGTAGACTGGCTCGATCGACTGGACGGAGATGTCCAAGCGGGTCGGCTCGCAGGTCTTGGTGTACGTGACGTTGTTGTCGCCGGTGTAGGAGACCGTCGTCGTGTGGTGGTCTTGGAGCCGGTCGACGGCCCACTCCTTGTACTCGGTCTGGGTCTGTCCGAACCGGCGCTCTTCGACCTCGTCGAAGGCCTCGCCGAAGCGGTCGGTGTCCAACTCGACCGTTGCGTGGAGGTTCTCCGTGACCAACGTCGCGACGTCGTCGACAGCGACCTGCGGCTGCCCGCGTTCAGCGTGCACGACGAATCGCGTCCGCTCGTCGATGCGGTGGATAACGCCGACCGACGTTTCGAAGACCGCGTTCGTGTCGGCGGTGACTGCTACGACCGATCGAAACGTCGCCTCCGACCGGGGCGCCGGCAGGTCGGTCGCCTCGATGTTCTCGATGTCGCGGAACGCCTCCGCAACGGGCGCGTCGACGCCGGCCGCGGGGTCGTACGGCCGGAGCGTCTCGTCACAGAGGATTTCGATCCGACCGTTGTAGAGATCGAGGCCGATCTCGTCGGCAATCTCCCGCAGACCCTCGCCATCGAGCAGCTCGATGGGATGCGGATCGTCGTTCTGCTGGAGGCGGGTCGCGTACTCCTGGGCAGGGTTGGTGAATCGGCCGGTCGTGACAACCATCCCGCGCTTCGGGCCGTCGAAGTCGAACGTGGCGATGGCGGAGTGGAGCTTCTGTACGACCGGCCGGCCGACGGTTCCCGTGTGCTTGCACTCAACGACAATCGCTCTCCGAGTCCCGTCGACGACTTCCTCCATCAAGACGTCCCGGCCCTCGTCGGCCGTCTTCTCAGCCTGCCGGACGTTCTCGTAGCCGAGGTTGCGGAAGACATCTTCCATCAGGTCCTCGAACTCGAATCCCGAGAGGTCGTCCAGTACAGCCATCCGAATATAATTGGACTGTATCTTGCTAGAACCAAATACGTTGCCGACTCCGGTGACAAAAGCTGGTGAAGCGACCCCCAGATGTTGTTTCACGTCCCGCGAGGGGTGCGGGACGGCACGACCGTCCCGGGTCACCGATGAGTTCTACAAGCGATACCGAAATCGCTCCTGACCACTGGTGGTTGCATCGGCAAACAGACGACGAACACTTCGTGTTCGCCTACGAGTTCTCGAAATCCGTCCTCTGCCACGTCCAGCAAACCTCGGACTGGCTGGTCCGGATCGACCGGGCCGATGGGACGATCCTCTTCAGTCAACACGACCTACGGTCGCGAACAGCGGCGTTTGCCCTCGCCGAGAGTGTCATGGAGCTGTGTACGATGCTCCATCAAGAGGTCGTCACCGAGCGAAGCCAAGCGCGAAAGCCGATATACGTAAACCCTCGATCGACCGGAGCTACAAGCGCGAGCAGTCAGGGAACCAGACGCAGTCCAGATACTGCCCGTCGTCCTTCGGATTCCCGCCCCCGACAGCCCCCAACCCGACCACAAGACCACGGCCACCGGCAGGGTAAGTACCGATGACTGCTGGTCGCGCATACCGTGGCGAGCGCTGTATGGGCGGACAGCTGGTGTACAGGCCCGATGGCGACGTGCTTGACAAGCATCTCCACGTCCTTCGCCGTGCCCCTGGTGGGTTCGACTGTGGATCGGAAGCCGATGAGGCCCGCATCGATCAGCTCGCTATCGCACTACTGGCCGATTCGGCGACGAAGAACATCGCGCTCGACCACTACAAGGAGTTCGCAGAATACCTGCGTGAGGAGCTCGACGGCGACGAGTGGCGGCTCCCGACCAGCGACATCTCGGCCGATCCTGGTCGCGAGATATCGACATCGGTGATGAGACGCCGTCACCGGAGGACGTCGACATCACAACGGTCGATTTCGACGAGATGAGCTTCGCGGTCGAGCGAGCGCTCTGCGAGAAACACGACATCAGCGTTCACCAGTGCGTCGTCTTATAATGAGGGACCGCGCCTGTCCGGATCAGCGGGGTGTGACAACGGCTAAAACGAGTTGGGATTCTCTATACAGAATTCCAAATCTCAATTTCTTCTAAACTAAATCAGTTCTGAATCAACTTTCACACCCCAATTGACGCAAGTTAATCCCCGCCAAAGGCGATTCTAATCATTTATATATCCTAGAATTCACACACCTCTCCCTCAACTGTCGCTTTCGCTTGCTTAAGCCAGTCGGGTTCTTCTGGGACATATCCCCCTGGCCTGATTCCACTATGGAATTCAGCAATGTTTTCTTCGTCATCGCTGACCCTAATTTCCATCCGCATCATGGATTCTTGGATTATTTTATTTTTGTCAAACCAGACTTCAGACTCCCAGACATCTAAATCAGGACCATATAAATCAGAGACATAACTGTCCGCGAAGGCCGTTTTTCGCATTAACTCTTTAGTTTCATAATCTACCATTTGTTGGCCCTTGGAACGATACACCTGATACTGTTCTCCGCCTTTCTCTTCAATTCCCTCATAGACATAATTGATATTTCTGAAAATATCTTCCGCGTTTTCTTCGCTGCTTAGGAGAGCAAACGGTATACGAGCATTAGAATATCCACAGGGGCCATTATCATAGGTCACAGAACCATCATCAGGATCTCTCTGGAGCTGATACGACTTCGGATGGTCGTAATACGCTTCATATACAGGATCTGATAAGGTTGGGCCTCCCTCGATATAATGGACATTCCCTTCCTCACTTGGGATATTGTCAGTTACGTCTATTTTTTGTGTCTTTACTGGGTCTTCATCATACGCTCTGGTTAGATTGTAACTTCCCCCGAGTTCCTTTTTGAGTGCCTCCAGATGAGACGAAACGATATTTTGACCGCTGAGATCATCTCCATAGAACGGCTCATCCGAAATTTGGTCATCCTCATTCTCATCCTCACTTTGTTCATTACCGAGATCCGGTTCTGATTCAATTGTTGTATCAGGCTCTTCTTCAGAACTACAACCAGCAATACCTACAGTTAGTCCTGAAGCCCCCGCCAGTAACTGTCGTCGGTTGAGCATGAATAGCATCAATAGCAAGATAACAAAAAGGTTATCGCCAAGTGTCCCGATCTGAGCCCCATAATTTCACATAGAATAAATTATAAAATGTTCTCGGTCTCCTGTAGATATCTCTATCGACGATCGTAAACGCTCCGGACAGCCGATCGTGGGACACTTACTTTCTCTGCGATACTCCGCCATGATTCTCCTTTTTCACATAGTTGGATGATTCTGAGTGCGGTTGCGAATTCGTTGGACTCTCGCTCTGGAACCCACCGGCGGCCGTCGTCGTCGTACCGAAGACCGAACGGAGGGCGGCCCTGATCGTCACCGCGCTCCTTGCGAGCGGCGAGGGCTGCTTGCGACTTCTCGATCTCTCGCCGCTTCACGTCGCTCTCTACGGCGCGCTGAACGCGGAACGTGAGTTCGTCGTGCGGCAACTCCTCAACGAACGTGATCGCTGCGTCACCGACGATCGCGGCGTGCTTGATCTCCCAGTAGAACTGGTCGCGAGCGAGGCGCGTGTCATCGTAGGCGACGAGGTGGGTGTAGTCACCGGCTCGGAGGTCTTCAAGGAGCTGCCGAACCTCTGGATGCGCGTCGATCCGCTCGTCGTTAGCGTCCTTCATGTGGATACTGAAGCCCGTGTGTACCCCGAGATCGACGGTCTCGACCTCATCGGCAAGCGTCTCGGCGGGGCGCGAAGTGAGCGCGGATCCAGTACTCGAACGTCGCGGGCTCGCCGACATCCGAGAGCTGATAACCGAACTGCTCCATCCGGAACTTGATCTCGCTGAACTCTTCACTGGTCACGACGTCAAAGGAGACCTCGCCGCCACGGTCGGCGAGACTCAGGTCGTCGACGGCTTCGAACTCACCGATCAGATCCCGCGCCGCTGCCGGATCCAGTGGGACCATCCCAGTGTCCTCAAGCCGTTTGCTGAGATACTTTTCAAGCGGAGCGGTCAGGTCGTCGGTGAGCGCTAGTCGATCCTCACGATCGTCGTACTCGTACTCCCCACCGAGGTCGGAGAGGAACACCCGCAGTTCGTTATCGTCTCTGATCGAGCGGTCCCGCAACGGGACATCCCGCTCGCGCCCCGGCTCCGACAACAGGTAGTCCATACCTTGGCGCAAGCAGTAGATCACCGTAAAGGCCAGCCGTCTCCGGAGTGAAACTGAAAGTGGATAAGTAGAGTGTTGTTACAGAAGCATAACGAGTGAACACAGACAGTTTGGCTAGGCAGAGGTAGGGGTCGGACGACTCTACCAAACGGGCTGTGCCGCTATCTTGGTTTGAGGGTGTCATAGAACGAATTACAAGATGTTGTTTGCACCCGATATTCGTGAATTAGCCGTTAGAATAAATCTGCTTATTTATCATTTCGGTGTTTCAGTTTCTCCACGGTTGGATATCATTTACAAATGGATGGAATGTTGTGGCAGGTATGGAGACTACTCGACATTTTACTGCCACGGTCTACGTCGTCAATGGTGGAGCAACCGCCCTACACGAACACAAGCGACACAACATTCAGATCCCACCGGGCGGGCACGTAGATAGGGGTGAACTCCCTCATGAAGCGGGGTTGCGAGAAGTCCGCGAGGAAATGGGGCTTGAGGCGACGCTTCTTAACGACACGTCTGAACTATCTGCATCAAACGTAGAAACCCTGCCACAGCCCCAGCATCACCTCCTATACGATATTAATGTGCACGATGGGACGGTTGGTCACCAACATATCGATCACATCTATTATGCCACGGTTCCCAAGCGCGAATTCGATCCGGATGATGGGGAAGCACCAGCAGAGGCGTGGAGTTGGTTCACGCCAACCCAACTTCGCAATAGTGGCATCGACGAAGATGTGGTGATATTGGGGATTGAGGCGATTAAAACGGCGAAAACGCATCGCACAGGCTGATCGGAACCGTTCTCTCCATTTCGTAGCGCTATCTGTAGCGGGTCGGCGGCTCCTGTTTTCAGCTACTTTCAGACGAAATACCTGTAGGATTGTCATTCTGTATTGACCGCTCAGAGTGACCGGTCTACATTATGAACGAGACAGGCGATAGTGAGTTCACGGAACTGCTTCCACCACCGTCGTGAGCGAACGAACGCACCATACTTCCGCTTGAGCGTTGAGTTGACCGTCTCTGATTGACTCCGCTAGCCGTAGAGATCAGCGTTCAACCGTGCGTTACATGCCTTGTGGAGCGATGTGAACTCACGATGCTTGATCAGTGGGCGAACCTCGTGTTGACGAGCAAGTCGCCTGATTTTCTGGTCGTCGTAGCCTTTGTCACCGAGCAGAATATCGATGCTCGTAGGATTGCGTTTGATCAACGACGGTGCGATCTGGCTATCGTGTTTTCGTGTCGTCGTCACGTGTAGATCAAGAATCGCATTCACCTTCGTATCGACCAGCAGTGTCACTTTGAGCTGCTGAATCGTGAGTTCAGTTCGTTTCGTGTAGTGTTTTGAGGCGTGACTGCGGTCAAACCCTGACGCATCAACTCCAACGATTCCACTCGTTGGAAGTAGCGTTCTTGAGAGAGTCAATATGACACGCCATACAGCCATATCAAGCCGATTGAACGCCTTACAGAGCGTTGATGGCGTAGGAAGTTCGGCTAGTCCGAGAACACGACGAATCCGTGGCATCTCGATCAACTCGTCAAGCAACCCACGGTAGGTCGTGTTCTTTCGAACTTTGAGACAAAGCAAAACAACGTGCTGCGGGAGTGTATAGCGATGTTTAGAGAATTTCGAGGAGTATCGAGAGACGGCTCGGCGTGCTAGGTGGATTGCCTTCTCAACAAATCGGAGAATCTGCGACTTCGGGAGGGCCTTCATCTCGTGGGATTACGGGACGAACATGTAACTCTCTGAGGATTTCAACAAAGCCGTCTAAACCTATTACCGCTATATCTCTGCGTGGTGTGGCTGGTGCGTCAACGAGGGCTACCTCGAAGCACACTACGCGCAGCGGGCGAGTGCGATGGCACCGCTCCCCGAGGACGACGGTCGCAAGCCCGGCGACCAGCAGGCCTGGACGTCCGAGCAGCGTCACGCTCTCACCCGCCACGTCGACGAGCGAGCCCGCGACGCCGTCGAGGTGTACACGACACTTCCGGAAGATACTGATCCGCTCGACAAGCAGCGAGCCCGGTATGAGGCGCTGAAAACAGCTCGTGACCGTGCGCTCGTGTTCGTCCTCGCGTACACAGCTGTCCGCGTTGGTGAACTACTCCGGGATCCAAATGACCCGCGTCGGCGCGGCGTTCGCTGGGAGGACCTCTCCCTCGACGACGGGAGTATGGACATCTACCGGAAGAAACAGCAGTGGGACGCCGCGAGCCTTCCTGATCCGGTGATCTCGCCGTTGCGAAGCTATCGGAAGCTGATGGACCCCCCAGCCGAGCGCTGGCCGGTGTTTCCGACGTTCGACCAGCGGACGCTCGCAGGTCTTGTCCAGGATGAGCTCGCCGACCGAGGAGAGCGACCGGATGCGATCGACGAGCGACGTGAGGAGTACGCTCGGGACCTCTTGTTGGCGCTTGATGAGGACGTCCGGCCGCCGTGGATTACGACGGACGGCGCACGGTCGACACTTTAACGACTTTCAGAGGCTGCAGAGATCGACATCGACCATCCGAAACACGACTATCTCGCTCCCCATGGCGGCCGGCGTGGAATGGGTGAGGTTCTTGTCCGAGCGTTCGGGTACACGGTTGCAGCTCGGTATCTCGACAATTCAGAGGAGATGGTCCGCGAGCGATACTCGCATATTGAAGCTGGCGAACTAATTGATATCGCTACGGAAGCACTCGACGAAATAGACTCTATTGGAAGGGATGATAGCAAGATTCGGAATGATGGATTATCAAGAGAGAAAACAGGCTGTGTACTTTATGCCTCTCTTCTATACGCCTCCAGCAGAGCGGAATCTGACTAACTACTTTTTTTCTTCTCATCCCCTTGGCCATCCATTTTTTGGATTTGTCGAATAATATTTAGATGGAGCAGATGAAGGTGCACAGCGATACCGAGAAGCAAGAATGCAATTCCGACGAATATTAGCGGCATAAGGATTGAATCTATGGCGTTAGATGCGCTGTTTAGGTTCTGTGGGAGGAGTACAAGTACTGCTAAGAGAAATGCGAGAATAATTATAACAAATCCGATTTTAGCGAGATACGAGTACCATTCAGTCCGCTCTATACGCTCTGCAATATCCCCTGACACTTTCTCTTTGAGGTCTTCCCGTGACATAGTTGACTCTACGACAGCATTGGGCCTGAATCTTTGTCCCAGTTCTGGCAGACATTTACTACCACGCCTCACACAGCATTTTCGCATCAAGAACGAATACAGACCACTGGAAACGCCAATCAGCGCCAATACTTCCAGACCAGTTCCAGAGACAATTGGAGTTCAGCTTGCTTCGAGTGGAAATGGCTCTACTGCGGGGAGACGGCTGTAATGAACCTTCTCTACTTTGTTCTTGGCTCTTTCTTCCTGTTGCTCGTGATCGTAGATCTCCTCTGGACAACGGTCTGGGTAGAACAAGGTGCCGGACAGCTGACGTCTCAGCTGATGTCATGGACGTGGAAGTCGATACGAAAGGTAGGCTCTCGAAATCCCCTCGTTTTGACCCTTTCGGGTCCACTAATATTGATTCTGGGCCTTTCTATCTGGATCTCCTTTCTCTTGGCTGGATGGGCGTTGATCTTTGCCAGTGCCGATGGGGCGCTCGTACATACCGTTAGTAGTCGCTCAATCTCGTGGCCTGACCTCCTCTACTTTACCGGCTATACGATCTTCACTCTCGGGAACGGCGATCTCATGCCCAGTGGAGCGGTTTGGCAGCTTGCTACCGTGCTGGCAACGGCGAGCGGCATGCTCTTTGTCACATTGAGTGTTACTTACGTCCTTTCTGTCCTCGGCGCCGTGACACAGAAACGCTCGTTTGCAAGAGGGGTTCACGGACTCGGCACGGAGAGTACTGCTATCCTCAGGACAAGTTGGGATGGAAATACGTTCCAGGGATTAGACGTTCCACTCAATACACTCGCTACGGAACTCAACGTACTCACGTCGAACCACAAGGCGTACCCGATTCTTCACTACTTTTACAGCGGACAGAGAAAACAGGCCCCGACTTCAGGTATCACTGTCCTCGACGAAGCGCTTACCCTACTCCGCTTCGGCGTCTCTGAACAGAATCGCCCAAACGAGATGCTTCTCTCGCAGACTCGGTCGAGCACGACAGTGTTTCCAGAAACCCGGAAGCGACACGCCGCGGCTTATCGTGGCTGTGGACATCTAGTGGAGTATGCACGAAAAATCCCAATCGACGCCGAACCGACTGGCGGTCGACCGACCGACTCGCGGAGCGAATCGCAATCAGGACCTCGTCGACCGCGCCGATCCGGCAAGCGAGCACCGGTTGCTCCCCTCGCTCGACGACGGGATCACGCTCTTGGACGTCGACGGCGGGCGAGGCGTTCCGGTACTCCAGTCGCTCGTTCTCGATCATCTACTCCTGCGCGATGGGCCTGCATTCTGGGTCGACGCGAACGGCCACGCGACCACGACCACGCTCAGCCGGATCGCACCCAGCCGACGGTTGCTCGACCGGATCCACGTCGCCCGCGGCTTCACCGCCTACCAGCACTACGGCGCGGTCTGTGACCTCCCAACAGCGGTGAATCAGTCTATCCAGGAAACAACGACCGCTGCCGCCGGGCGACGTCGACGACCACCCGACCGTGACGACTGCTTGTCGCCGCATACTCCCTCCCTCATCGTCGCACCGGCCGTCGACGCGCAGTATCGGGGCGACGACACGCTTGGGCCGGCACACGCGGAGACGCTGCAGGCACGGACGCTCGCACGGCTAGCCAGTTACGCCGACGGCTACGACGTGCCGGTGCTCGTCACTCGCAGTACCGTTGACGAGTTTACCGAACCGGTCGCAACGGCTGCCGATCATCGCCTGGAGTGCGAGCAGACCCGGATGGGCCCCCGGTTCGTCGGCGACGAGTTCGAGACGCTCGTCTATCCTGTCGACGGCGGGGCGTACTACCAGACCACACTCGCCTACTGGCGGCAGCTACTCGACGCTCGGGCAACGCAGGTCGGGGTGGAGCCGGCGACACCCTCTGGGAGGGAGGAAGCCGGGGGCGTCGGCACGGGTATAACGGCTGCCGGCGAGACAGCGACGCTCACAGCGAACCCGCTACTCGAGGCGTGGACCGCAGCGGGGACTGGAGGTCAGTGACGATGGGGCGAACCAATCCGACGTATCGGGACGCATTGCAGGCTATCGAGGAGCGCTGGGCAGCGTTCCGGCGAGCGCTCCGGCGTCGCGACCAGCCCCGCTTCGACCAGTTGTTTGCCTACGCTCGCGAGCACGCCGACGCCAGCGGGCTGTTGAACCACCAGAATCCGCTCCTGCCGGCGCTTCTCAGCATCGACCTCGAACAGGAGACACGGCTCGATGCCCACGACGAACGGCTCGACCACCTGGAGGAGGCGCTCGAAACGGTACGTGACCGACAGCAATGCACGGAGGACCGAACTGAGCAGCCCCCGCGATGACACGACTGGCGACCGTCGCGTTCGACATCGAGACGACCGGCTTCAGGACGACGGACCGGCTGACAGTCGTCGGCTTCGACGCAGCCATCAGCTCCCGCGTGTTTCTCAACACCGACGGAGAGACGTGTCCACCTGATCTCGAACAGCGCGTCAACGACGAGGTGGGACCCCCCGTATCGCTCTCGGTACACGAGAGCGAGGACGCCCTCCTGAAAGCGGTCGTCGACTTCGTCGAGTCGACGCTCTCCCACCGGGAGATCAAACTCGTTGCGTACAACGGCGAGACGTGGAACGGCGGCTTCGATCTGCCCTTTCTCCGGACGCGACTCAACTACCACGACCTCGGCTGGCCGTTCGAGGACATCCCGTACATCGAGGCGATGGAGGTCTTCGAGTCCCGATTCAACACGACGGAAAACGCGCTCGTGGAGGTCTACGACGAACTCCTCGGGGACGGGCTAGGAGACGTCGACCCGTTCGAGGACAGCGCGGAGGCCGTCGACACCTGGGAGGCCGGCGAGTTCGAGGCGGTCGTACTGCACAACGTCGCAGACATCCGCCGAACGCGGGCGCTGATGGATCTGGCCGAGCGCTACTGCTCGAAGTCGGACTTCTCGATGAAGTCGCTCGACCCGGTGGTAGATAGCTGAGTCTTTGATCTGTGTCCGAATCGCGAATAGCGTGTTGTCTGCACGATGCCGACCGCCGCCGCGGCACCGCCGTCGAGACAGAGCGGGATCGAACGGGATCGTGAGAAACGAACAGAACGAGTAGAACGAACAGAACGAGTAGAACGAACAGAACGAACGGAACAAATAAGCACCTGTCAGATGCTGTTGTGACCAGTGTATATACAAACGGACACGCCCGCCGGGATCAGACTGCGACGGAGGAACCGCCTCTCGACGGACGAACTGACCGAGTCGAACACCACCTCCGGGAGGCGTCGATGAAGATCACGGTCTACGCCGACTGCCGGAAGTGTCCCCGACTCAAGGAGACGACCGAGGCGGTTATCGAGGAACAGGGATTCGACACCGAGGTCACAGAGGAGTCGGATATGACCAAACTGGCAGAGAAAGGCGTCATGTCGCCGCCAGGACTGGAGATCGACGGCAAAATCGTCCACAACGGCATGATATCGTCGGTCGAACGCATCGAATCCATCGTCGCGGAACACGCCGAGGGCTGACGCGGCGGCAAGGCAGCCGGCGGACATCCGGTCCGACCGTGGTACCGCCAATTTCGTGAAGTCGTACTGACGAGAGATCTCTCGAACCACCACACAGCCGTTACTCCTGTCCTCACCATGAGGGCTCGGAGTCATCTTCTGCCGTATATTCTCGGCGCCGGTACAATCCGTCTTTCCAACCGACTCGTACGACGGACAGACAGACAAGCTACCGTGCTTCGGATTCGACTTCGTATCGTTGCTACACTGATACCGCGTTGTCGAGGTGTTCCACTTGTTCCCTTTCCGAACGTCGACGCCATAGCTCTCGTCAGAGCGGTTCGATGTCGAATCGTGATATCCCAATAATCCGGTATCAGTTTTGTCGGCGTCGGCACGGATCCCGCTCGGAACGAACTCAAGATAGTCGGTGTACACCGGTATACGGATCTTTAAACGGATTTTGTAACGTATTTCGGCTATAAGTATAGTTTTCGTCAGAGGCGAGACGCGAGATCTCCACAAAAACGAATTGAACTTTTCCGAAACGTTCTTATGCCATACCGGTTTTTATCGATATGTATGGTGGAGACGACAATCGATACGACCCGAACGGAGCGACGATCGACCGCCGCTGACGAATACACCAACGCTGGAGGTGACCAATGAATATCACCGTCTACGGACCGGACGGCTGTAGCAACTGCACAGCACTCAAGCAGACGACCGAGGCTGTCGTCGAGCGTCACGATATCGACGCAGACGTAACAAAAGAAACCGATATGACGAAGCTAGCCGCCAAGGGGGTCATGTCGACGCCGGGCTTCGAGATTGACGACGAGATGGTCTTCAGCGGCTCGACGCCGTCGGAAGACGAACTCGAATCGATTATCACGGAGCGGCTGTAGGCCGAGATGGTCTTCGAACGGTTCGCAACGTACGTCGTCGACGCACTCGGACTAGAGGGGGCTCTCAGAGCCGCGGCACACTTCTGGGTGTACGACACCCTGAAGATCCTGGCAATCCTGACGGCGGTGATCTTCGGGGTTACCTACCTCCGAACGTACTTCCCCCCGGAGAAGATCAGGGACTACCTCGACGGCAAGACGGCCTTTACCGGCTACGCGCTGGCCGCCCTGCTGGGGATCGTCTCGCCGTTCTGTTCGTGTTCGACGATCCCGATCTTCCTCGGGATGGTCGGCGCAGGCATCCCCTTCGGTATCACGATCACGTTCCTGGCGGTCTCGCCGATGATCAACGAGGCCGCGCTCTTCGTGCTACCGGGAGTCGTCGGCCTGGAGTTAACCGCGCTGTATGCGGTCAGCGGGATCGCTATCGGGATGACCAGCGGCTACTCGCTCAACCGACTGGGGTTCGATCGCTACGTCAATGAGTTCGAGTTCGGTGACTCGGGGGTCGATATCGACGAGCCGACCCGACGCGAGCGGCTCGAAGAGGCCTACGTCGAGGCCAAGGAGATCATCCTCGAGATCGTCCCCTACGTCCTCGTCGGGGTCGGGGTCGGAGCGTTCATTCACGGCTACCTCCCCGAACAGATGGTCGAGACGTACCTCTCGGGACAGTGGGGCGTCTTCGGCGCGGTCGCAGTCGGCGTGCCGATGTACACCGACATCCTCGGTGTCATCCCAGTCGTCGAGTCGCTGATCGGCAAGGGACTGCCCGTCGGGACGGGCCTCGCCTTTATGATGTCGGTCGCTGCACTCTCGCTCCCGCAGTTCATGATCCTCAAGAAGGTGATGCAGAAGGAACTGATCGCGGCCTACGCGACGTCGCTCGCATCGGGTATCCTCCTGATCGGGCTGCTGTTCAACGTCGTACTCTGAGGCCGTCTTCGACCCCTGCTAACCGGTCAGCGTAGCCGAACCCTTTTGATCCGAACCGAACAATATCGATTCGTACCGTCGACCGGCCGGTCGGCAGGGACCACAATCATGACCGACTCAGTACCAGAATCGGCACGGCAGACGTTGGAACGCCTCTACGAAAACCCCGAGGAGCGGCTGTCCTCACTGTTTGATCTCGGGACAGACGACCAACAGGTCGACACCCAGGTCACCGTTTTCAAGGCGCTGGCTAACGAATCGCGGGTACGGATCCTCGATGCGTTGCGGGAGGGTGAACTGTGTGCCTGCGAGCTACAGGTCGTTCTCGACGCACCGCAGTCGACGGTCGCCAGCCACCTGCGAGAACTCGCCGACGCTGGACTCGTGAAGAAACGCCGCCAGGGCAAGTGGACCTACTACCGGATCGGGGATACGGCTGCTCTCCAACTGCTCGATATCGCGGATGCCATCGACGGCTAACCGGCCAATGCAAAGCCGGACGTTCAGACCGTATCCGGGCGCCATGGCGTCCACATGGTGGTCCAGATTGGTGATAGCGAGTACGGCCCGTTCGGTGGGTACGCGGAGGACAGACTCGAACGGAAGCCGGCCGAGTCGACCGGTGATGAACTCGATTGCACTCCGCCACGTATCGGGCGGCGCAGCGGACACTTCTAACGTTTCATTCAAAACGCTGTCGACGCCGCTAGCACGTCGAAACACAGTTTCACGCTCCGAAACTCTGCAAGTACGCTTTATCCCTTGTCGTCGTACCCCATGACGAGATGAGCCGATCAACGAGCGCCAGTGCAACTACTGGAGACGCCATCTCGGGTATCGTTGGAGTAGTCGCGGACGCACAGACGTACAAGAACCTGTTGTACCTCATGCTTGCCTTCCCCCTCGGGCTAGCGTACTACGTACTCCTGACGATTGGATTCGCGCTTGGTATCGGGCTGTCGGTGCTGATCGTCGGGCTAGGCATCCTGCTGGTGACGGTAATCGGCCTCCGGTACATCGCCTCGTTCGAGCGCGGTCTCGCGAACGCGCTCCTCGGGACGAACATCGCGACTCCGGATGACGTCCAGAAAGACGGAGCGGGCATCGTCGGTACTGTGAAGGCGTACCTCCAGGCGGCCTCCACGTGGCGAGGGCTGGGCTTCGTGGCTCTCAAGTTCTGGGTCGGCATGCTCTCGTTTATCCTCCTGGTCGCGTTCCTCGGGACGGGCATCGAACTGATGCTGACGCCGGTGTTCCCCGACGGCGCGTTCAACGTCACGGTCGGCGGCTGGGAGGTCGCAGAGAGCATCGAGACCACGACTGAACAGGCGGTTGCAGTTCCCGCCGGGGCCATGCTCGCACTCGCAGCCCTCCATATTCTGAACGCGTTCGCCGGAGCGAACGCCTCCATCGCATCGTCCCTGCTGGGGGCGGAGAGTACGGAGACTACCGAACAGACGGCGTGACAGTTTCAGGGGTGTCAGTCCCTCGCTCACTTCCAGGGAGTGCCGAGGACTTCGGCCTGAATCTCGTGGCCGACGCGCAGTCGACAGTCGGAGTCGGGCGTGGCGATACAGGGCAACACGTATCCGGCGTCCAGCGAGCGTGGTTTCAGCGCTCGCGGAGGCTTCCGGTGGGACACATCACCGTCGAGCAGTGCTGCGGTACAGGTGCCACAGACACCGTACAGACAGCCGTACGGAACGGCCACATCAGCCTCTGTCGCCGCGTCGACGACAGTCTCGTCGTCCCTGACTCGGATCGTCTCGGTCCCCCCGTCGGGCCAGACGAGTTCGATGGCGTGGGTGGCGGCCATCTACTGCCAGACGTCGCTGGTGCAGTCGCCGCCGGGCCAGCGGATCTCGTGAGCGCGGGCAGGCCCGCCCGGCGCGTCGCCGAAGTCGACGAGGAACTCCTCGTCCAGTTCCATCCGCCCCTCGTCAGGGTAGACGTCGGCTTTGAGCATCAGCGACCCCTCATCGGCGATGTCCGGGAAGAACTGGTTGTCCCACGAGGAGAACAGCGACGTCGTCCAGTAGAGTCGCCGGCCGTCCCGTGACAACTGGAGCATCTGCGGTGCGCCGCGAATCTCCTCGCCCTGTACCTGCTGTCGGTCGCCGAACAGGCCGCCGGCCCACACCTGATCCACCAGTCGCGGATTGGCCGCGTCACTCACGTCGTACATCCGCACGTCACCGTGGAGCCAGTTCGAGAAGAACAGGTACTGGTCGTCCAGCGACAGCAGGATATCCGTAATGAGCGGTGGGACCGGCATGTCCCAGTCCTCGTGTTCGCGTGGCTCCTCGTCGATGACGACGTCCCAGTCCCAACTGCCGTTGTCTTCGTAAAAGCGAATGATGTTCGAGGACAGCGCCGCTCCGACGTATCCCTGCGTCTCCTCGGGGTTGTGGCTCATCCGAACTTCGAGCGGAATCCGGCCCTGCTCGCCGAACTCGAGCGTCTGGAGATGCTCGCGGTCGTCCCACGACCAGATGTGGATGCTGTCGCCGTACTCTCCGTCCTCGACGTCTTCGAGGTCGAAGCCCGGATAGTACGTGTTCGGCGCGGCCCACTCGCTGGAGATGACAACGTCGTGCCGGGGCTGGTACCAGTAGTCGTAGTTCATCTCCATGTCGCCGCGGTCGGCCTCCCAGTGGCCGTCGATACTGAAGTCGTCCTGGTCTAACTGGAGGAAGCCACCGGGGAGTTCGCCCTCCGCGTCACCGAGCATGCTGATAACGACCTTGCCGCCGGGGACACAGTGGACGGTGTGCGGTGCCGAGAGGTCGTGCTCGAACACTTCCTCGGGTTCGATGACTTTCACCATCTCGGGGTTACGCGGATCCTCCGCGTCGATGATGTGGATTCGCGAGGACCGCTGGCCGGGGACGACCAGATACTGTCGAGACAGCCCCTCCGCGTGACAGGACGACGAGCAGGCGTTCCAGCCGAAGTGGTGGAGTTCGTCGCCCCTGTTGGGCATCTCGACAGTGTCGATGAGTTCGCTGTAGCTGTCCGATGTCGGGTCAAGGTCGACGATGCCGACGAAGTCGGCTCCGGCGTCCTCCATGCCGACCCGTGGTGCCATCACGTAGGCCGTCTTCTCCCGACCGCTCTCGGTTCGCATTGCCGCCGGCGTCGGATAGCCCGGCCCCTCGACTTCGTGGTGTTCGTGATCATGATCCTCCGTACTGTGGGTATGTTCGTCGGTGCTCATCCCAGTTGAAATTCGAGTTTAACATAATTAATGATGTGGGCGCTTTGGCGGGCACGGCGTCAGTCCGTTCGATATGCAGGCAAACCGACTGCCGGTGATTCCGGAAACGTGGAAACGACACGCCAGCACTCATGCGCAACAGTTCTCTACTGGATGATATGTGCAAGGAGTCCGGGTAGTCATGCCGTTCACGATAGATTTTCTCGACGATGGCCGTGTCCTCGAATGGGAGGCGACGGCCGACGGCGCCGTCGCAACCGAGTGTGACAGCTACACGCCGCGATTCTACGTCGCCCCCAGATCACCCGACGCCGCCGGCGATATCACGAGGCTCCGGCCAGTGTACGAGCGCCATCCTGACGTCGTCGGCACCGAAGTTCTCGACCGGCGCCCCGGCTTCCGTCGCGACGACGAAGCGGTACTCGCCGTCGACGTCGACCACATCGACCGGGTCACGTCGCTGGCCCGGCAGGCGCGCCAGCTATCGGCGTCGCCGGTCGGCGATCTCGCCTGCTTCAACGTCGACCTCTCCCAGGAGTTTCGGTACTGTCTGGAGAACGGACTCGATCCGACGCCAGCGGCGGGCCTGTCCACGCTCCGACTCGGTGTGCCGATGACCGAAACGGGTAGTGATACCTACACAGAACTCTCCGTCGGCGGCGAAAGCGTCGTGGGGCCGCCAGAGGACATCCTGACTGCGGTCCAGGCGGCACTCGATGCACAGGATCCGGATATCCTGATCTGCTCGACGAGTGAGATTATCCCGACGCTGTACGAGATGGCCAGGGCCGGCGGCATCGACGACTTCTCGCTGAGTCGGTGGGCCGGTCTCGACTACCAACGGCTCGCGAGTCGGTCGACGTATGCGAGCTACGGCCGCGTCGGCCACTCCCCCGCCCGGTACAACGTGCCCGGCCGGGCGATCATCGACGAGTCGAACACGTTCTTCTACGGCGAGACGAACCTCGACGGCGTCCTCGATCTCGTCAGTCGATCGAAAAAGCCGGTCCAGGAACTCGCGTGGGCGTCGATCGGCAACGTTCTCACCGCGATTCAGATCTGTGAGGCCCACGACCGCGGCGTGCTGGTGCCGTGGAACTCCTGGCGTCACGAGTTTTACAAGCCGATGGGGACGCTCCACGACGCCGACCGCGGCGGGTTCATCTTCGCTCCCGAGGTCGGCCTCCACGAGGACGTCCACGAACTCGATTTCTCCAGCCTCTATCCGAACATCATCTGCACGCGAAACGTCTCGCCGGACGTGATCCGGTGCGGGTGCCACACGGGTCGCAACGACGTTCCCGAACTCGGCTACTCGATCTGTGACGAGCGGGGTTACCTCGTCGACGTCCTCCAGCCGATCATCGACGCTCGCGACGAGATCAAGGCCGAGATCCGTCGCGAACAACAGCGTGAGGAGCCCGATCAGGAACGGCTCGCAGAACTCGACGGGCGCTCGGGCGCACTCAAGTGGATTCTCGTCGCCTGCTTTGGCTACCAGGGGTTCAGCAACGCCAAATTCGGCCGGATCGAGTGCCACGAGGCGATCAACGCGTTCGCTCGCGAGATCCTGTTGACCGCGAAACAGCGCCTGGAGACCGGCGGCTGGCGCGTCGTCCACGGCATCGTCGATTCGATCTGGGTTACACCGGATCCTGACGTCCAAGAGAGTCAGCGAGCGGACCTCGATGCGCTCGCGACGGAGATTACGGACGCGGTCGAGATCCGCCTCGAACACGAAGCCCACTACAACTGGGTCGCATTCGTTCCGCAACGCGACAGCGACGCCGGTGCACTGACGAAGTACTTCGGCAAAGTCGCCGGCGAGGATAAATTCAAGATACGCGGCATCGAAGCCCGGCAACGGTCCACAGCTGAGTTTATTGAATGTGTCCAGCGCGACTGTCTCGAGATGCTCGACCAAACACAATCTCCGGACGCGGTTATCAGTCGCTTGGAACGGGCGATTTCGGAGCTTCACGCTGGGGATGTCGATTCTGACCGACTCGTCGAACGGAACCGTGTCTCCAAGCCTGTGGAGGCGTACACGCAGTACACCCAGAACGTCGCCGCGCTCGAGCGCGCTCGCGAACAGGACCTTGCCGTCCATCCCGGACAGGATATCGAGTACGTGGTCGTTGACGACGAGAAAGCGTCGCAAGAGCGTGTCGCCCTTGCTCACGAAGAGACGGACCAGTATGATCCATCGTACTATGAGATGGAGCTGATCCGAGCTGTCGAGAGTATTATCTCACCTCTGGGATGGGATCGGTCGGATATTCGACGAAGGTTGGCAAAGACACGAACGACGAAGATCACCTCATTCTGACCCAGAAGTTACAACAATATATGGAGCGGACTACACACCCTTCGTTCGGATTGAGATTATAGTCTCCTACGGCGGATTGCTTCCTGCATTGAGTGGTTCATATGAGTCTGTGTGATAAATCTACTCGTGACCGTATCGCGCTGGCTCACGAGGACGTCGAGACCTACGACGCGTCGTACTACGAGATCCAACTCGCCAGAGCCGTCGAGAGCCTCCTCTCGCCGCTGGGGTGGGATCGGATAGACACTCGTCGGGAACTCGCTGGGACCCACGAGACGGGTCTGGAGGCGTTCACGGAGCGCAGCGGGTATTAACCAACAAACTACGGGCAACGGGCGTGACTGTTGGTTAAGTCCTTCCAGTAGCACGATGGGACGCGATCGATCAGCGCCCGACTTGGAGTGCCGATTCGTCGAGCAGCGTCAATAAGCAGTCTCAGTGGGATTGTTTGCCGTGTTCATTAAGAATGTCGACGAACTTATCGGCGAAAACCATCGCCCGTTCGGGGATCCCATACCGGTCGATAGACAGATCATGCTTGCGAACGTCCGAGACCAGATCTTCTGGATGATGCATGGTGGTTACAGCCTCACGAACGTCGATTTCGAGAGCATTGTTCTCGTCGAGATCTAACCACGGCTGAGTCTGCTGTTCCTCATCGTATTCAAGCGTAAACGCCTCACCACCGATTGCGTCGACGATCTGGTCAACAGCACCGATTTCGACCCGCTCGTCGTCCGCAACGAGAAACAGTGTTCCCTCCTCGCACTCCGGTTTGTATCGTTTCATGGGAATACTCTCTTTTCCTTACTCATAAGAATGTGTGCAGGCGCGTCGACAATCGCAACGTGAGTTAACATCCTCACTTGAATCAGAGGACGTATTCGGTGGCAGGTGGTAGTTTTGAGCCTACGACCGTTTACGTACTCCCTGTTGTGAGGATGTTTGCCCCAGTAGAGATCGACGCCACGGGAGTCTGTATATTGGAATGTATCCGTATTGTGTCGTCCACTGGACGTCGATTCGGGGCGTGTTGGTGTCGCACTGTATCAACTACCCCACCCTACTTCGCTCACCCTGACGGGTTCGCTCGTGGAGGGTTGGGCTTGTCCATGAATTCGGCCTCGAACCCTTCCGGGTGGGCGGTAAATCCGCCACTTGGCGTCACCGTTCCAGACTTCAGGGCAAGCTGACTGCTGCCCGTCCGCCGAGACGACTGTTGGCCTCGACGGACATATCGCATACCGATGTTCTTCGCCGCGTTGTAATCCGCGTTCGCCTCTGAATCACACTTCTGACACCGGAAATCCGTGCGAGTCGAACGATTCTCATCCGCCGTGAAACCACACTCGGCGCACCGTTTTGACGTGTACGTAGAACCCACTTGCTTCACCGAGATGCCTTCGGCTTCGGCTTTGTACTCAACCTGCTCGTAGAGTGTTCGGAACGCCCACTTGTGCCCCCACGACGCACTCGTTCGGTCGCGGATGTGGGTCAAGTCCTCGAAGGCTATCACGTCACAGTCGTACCGGAGTGCTTCGTCTACAATGGCGTTCGACGCCCGATGGAGTACGTCTCGGACGTAGCGAAGTTCACGACCACTCGACTGTTCGAGCGTCCGGTGGGCACTTCGAGTACCGGTCTGCTGGAGTCCGGCACGCACCCTCTCAAACTCGCGGAGGTCGTGGGTCAACTCCCGTCCACTGAAAAAGTAGGCGGTACTCGTGACGGCGAGGTTTTCGATACCGAGGTCAACCCCGAGAACCGTTCCGTCCTCGGCGGTGTTCCGCTCGGTGTCGGTCTTGTGTCGGCGGAAGCCAATATGCAAGAAGTAGTCGCCATCACGGGCAGTGAGCGTGCTTTCCGTGACACTCCACTCATCAGAGTCGAGGTACTGCCGTTGGTATCTATCGTCGGCATCGGGGAGAGCAAGCGAACACCGGACGCGACTCTCCGTGGTAGAGAGCGACACCGTATCGTCATCGAACAGCGTCATAGTCCGGGTATCGTAGTTCACTGTGGGTGCGGTGAAAGTCGGCTTGCTCACATTCTTGCCTTTCGACCGGCGTTCGATACAGCCGGTGATAGCTTGGGCGGCTTGGTGCGTGGCGAGAATCGCATGTTGACTCCCGAGAGGGGTGTGTTCACGCACGCCGTCGACGGCGAGGCAGTACCTGAAACGGAAGCTGGCCGAGCGAGTCGGAGACCGACCGGAGCTGCTCAATCCGACCGGAGAATAACCCTTCGAGAAAGCGAGCCTGAACCACTCCTAGTTCGGTCTGCTTCGGGGCCGCTGCTGTTTTTCAGGGCTAGGAATAGGTGAGCCCCGCCGTAGGCTCGTGATTCGATGACCTCAGACGACGACCCGTTTCACGACTGCGAATTGGATCCCGAGGCGATCCTCGGGACACACACGTTCGAAGACGTCCTGTTCACCGACGAGACGGAAACCCCGGTGAACGTGCTCACCGGCGAGAAACTAGCGCATTCGCGACCGACCGTCGAGGAGGCAAAGGAGTTCGCTGCGAGTATCGACACGGACACACCCCAAATCGCGCTTCCAGCTTCCTTCCAGACACAGATCGAAACTCAGAGCAAGCCCTACACTGCGGCCGCATTCTTCCACTTCAAGACGACTGGCTCGCTCGAACGCCACCGTGCTTACCACGCCGCCTACGAAGTGGACGCGTTCGCTGTCGACTTCGAGGCCGACTATGCGTCGGGCGATACTGCGGGCTTGATACGAGTGGCTCGGCATTTTACCTATAGTAACCATTAAAACTTTTTGCTCGTAGATTGTAGTCATTTTCAGTGAATCATCTCGACGAAATCTCTGTCGAGGAGTTGCAAGATGCCCTTGACAATGTGGAGGGAAAGAAGCCAACACAACGACTCTTAGCGGCAATAGCGTACAAGAACGGCGTAACGCAGACTGAACTGGCCAAGTGGTACGATGTTCAGCGACGGACGATCTACAGCTGGCTCAAGCGACTCGACACCGACGAGTCGCTTGAGCAAGCCGTTACTGATGCCCACCGATCTGGGAGAAACCGAAAGCTCTCAGAAAAAGAGCAACAAGAATTCGAAAAACTTGTCTACGAATCACCAGAGAAAGTCGGGATCGACGCGCCAGCGTGGACGCCGGCGCTCGTCCAACAATATATTGACGAAACCTACGGAGTTGAGTACTCAATCCCGAGTTGCCGGCGGTTGCTCAAAGAAGCGGGATTGAGCTTCCAAAAATCACGCCGTAAAGCCGCTGAATCTGAAGCTGAGGAGCAAGAAACGTTCCGCGAGGAGCTCAAAAAAAGCGGCGGGAGATGGACGCCACAGTAGTCTGTATCGACCAAACCAAGAAATCCGTGCAAGTTGAGCCGCGTGCCGCGTGGTTTCCGCGCGGCACGCGACCATCCGTCGAATTATCCGGCCAACGCGACTGGACGTGTCTCTTGGGCGCGATCACCGAAGACGGTGATCGCTTCTTTTCTCGATTCGAAGAGTACGTTACTGCCAAACACGCAAAACATTTCATTCTCGCATTATGCAAAGAGTTCGAAGATGATTTGATCATTGTACTGGATGGAGTACCGTACTTTCAGGCGTCGGCCGTCACGGACCTAACGGCCGTGACGACCTCGCTTTCGTGACATTGCCAGCGTATTCACCTGAACCAAATCCAGTTGAAGAATGCTGGAGACAACTCCAAGCGGAACTCAGTAACCGCTTCTTTGACTTACTCAACGAGCTCACAACAGCGATTGATACAGCTATTAATCGAATATCTGTACCAAATATGAGTAATTATTTCTAACACTTACTATAGCTGCGTGGGAGTCTGACGATCCAGAGGTCTTTGGGAGCAACTCGGACGGATCAGCCGAATGGCAAAAAGCGTCAATGTACTCAAAAAACAAGCGAGCTAGTAGAGCTTGATATTCGCTTCATCTAGCTATTCTTCATTTTAGAATATTATAAATAATTTTATAGTATTAGAAGTCATGGACTTGCAAAATCGTTTATATCAGGATATATGAGGCAGATGTACAGTTGGACGGACAGCAGTCAGGCAGATCAAGTTGCGGTCAACGAGATTGTAATTTAACTCGACAATCAGCACTATTGACTGTACGCTGCTGTCGGTCTAGAAGCCAATTCTGCAAAAACAACTTAAACCGACCAGTACAATCCATCTCGCCTCGTCATTTCTTGTCATGCTCCAAGAGAAACACAACGTTGACGACGCGGTATTTTTCGTTGATAACGCGACCTCAATCCATACAGCCTGTTCACGGTACGCCCTCGATTTTAGATACGAATGCCGAGGGAATCAGAATAGTGATAAACATATTTTAAGAAGTGAAACTAGGAACATCCCCTTTCAACAATATTTCCGGTCACGCTGATGATGAAACTGTTGACGACTGGCTTCGATTGTCGATTTTCCCGACCGAGACGGAACGGTGACATAGCAGTCATAATACATCAAAATAGTAATCAGCGCTCTTGTGGCGGAAATTGTTGATACAGCTTTCAGTAGCAGACCCTAGCCACTAACTGACCGTTAGATCTACTGAGGGGCCAGTTCTTGGTCTATTCCATCCATCGAAGAATCGCAAGACCGCTCTACATCAACAATATGCTACACAAGAGCTGACAATCAATATCCCCGTTTCTCTGGAAGGCGATAGACCGATGTTCGGTTCGATCAGACGTCCCGGTATGTCGCAGCTGCATCCGGCACCGCAAAGTTATAAATGGTTGCCACGAAACGTGTTTTCATGAGTCGTTCAAGGAAGCCGAGTTGGCTCCGACAGCCGTTGCCGACCGGCGAGGAATTTAGGACTATCAAACAGTCGTTGCGAGATCGAGATTTAAATACGGTCTGTGAGGAGGCAAATTGTCCGAATATGGGCGAGTGCTGGAGCGGTGAAGACGGGCCAGGCACGGCGACGTTCATGTTGATGGGTCATAAATGTACGCGCTCGTGTGGCTTCTGCGATGTTGAGACTGGGGGCGGTGAGCCACTCGATCCCGATGAGCCCGCCAGCGTTGCCAGCGCAGTTGCTGAGATCGAACTCGACTACGTCGTTCTGACCTCGGTCGATCGGGACGATCTGCCGGATCAGGGCGCGAGTCACTTCGCCGAGACGATCCGAGAGATCAAGCGTTGCCATCCCGGGATCCTCGTTGAAGTACTCATCCCGGACTTCCAAGGCGAACCCAACTTAGTGAGAAAGATCATTGATGCCGATCCTGACGTTATCGCCCATAACGTCGAGACAGTTCAACGTCTGCAAAGGAAAGTGCGGGACCCGCGAGCTGGCTACGAGCAGAGCCTGCGCGTGCTGGAGCAGGTGAGCCGAGAGTCCGATGTATACACGAAGACGTCGATCATGCTCGGTCACGGCGAGCACGACCACGAGGTCTACCAGACGCTTGCGGACCTACGTGAGGCCGAGGTCGATGTTGTCACGTTCGGCCAATACCTCCGGCCCTCCACTGAGCACCTGCCGGTTGGCGAGTACGTCCACCCCGACAAGTACGACACTTGGCAGCGCGTCGCCGAGGAGGAACTCGACTTTCTCTACTGTGCGTCGGGACCGATGGTTCGGTCGTCTTACAAAGCGGGCGAGTTGTTCGTCGATGCCGTCCTGCGAGAGGGAAAAAGTGTCGAGCAAGCACGTGCCGAGGCACGGGTAGCAGGCGGGGACTGAACTCAGTCCTGTTCAGAGTAGCGGCCTCATTGGTTTACGAAACACTGAGACGAGTCTCAGTTGTTTCTGCAAGGCGGTTTTAGAAGTGATTGATAGTATATTGCTTTAGAATCATATTAATTCTTTTATTCTGCCTTCTTGCTTGAAATATCACGAATAGGAGACGTTTGTTCATAGATCGTCTACGATCCACAGATAGAGTCATGGATTGTTACATTAGATTACGGTCTGGTCAGTCATCGTGTGAACGGGTGTGGGGCTATCAACCAGCTGTGGCTCCGTTCTGAGGACCAGGTTGCAAGTGGTTCTCTAACGGTGTTCGAGACCTATATCTAAAACCTTAATACTATATATAAATTTTATAAATTAGCAATATACAATTAGTAGACCAAGTAGTTGTTTAACTAAATGCTAACCGAAAGTGTCCCTCGTTCTCGTATCTGTCTCTGAACGCTGCCAGGACAGAGCAGCGAAACATTAATGATTGGCTGTCTTCGTAGCTTATACGTGCACATCATCCTTCTACCAGTAGAGCAAGATATCGATAGAGCGCGCAAACAGATCGAGTTTGTCCTTGACCAGCCATTCGACAAGGACCGCGTAAAGTGTATCGTAGCATACTCATACACAGACGAAACGAGCGACGAACCGGTAGACCGGCCACGATCAGTGTCGATGGCGCTCGATGACCTGTCCTCAGAGGGATACACCACCGAGTTTCGGGAACTCAATTCACCACCATCGGATGGAATCAAACTACTCGCAGAGGAAACCGATGTCGATCATATTGTCATGAGCGGTCGAAAGCTATCGCCGGCGAAAAAAATCGTGTTCGGAAGTGTGACTCAAATAGTGATTCTCAACATGGATATACCTGTGACAGTCGTGGGGACGCACAGCTGACGGTGAATCCCCGAGACAGACATCATGCCCGGTGAGCGATATTTTGTTGGGGCTATCCTGACCACCGGATACAGTACGTTCAGCACTCAAGTTGTCCGATACGAACTGATTTGCTTGTCCCGATCTCTGAGACCAAGAGAGCCATTGTGGATGTCGAAATATAGTTATATGACTCACTTCGAGGGGGTAATTCCGTATTCGATGAGTACCCAACACTACACGGGAGCCTATCATAGAATCCATCTCATAGCTTGAGCTTCTCGCGGCCAGGGTCATCGCCCCGCTCAAAGTTGGTGATTGCAACGACAACTCGAAGACACAGTGCAAGGAACACTTCTGTTCGTGCGTGGACGCGGCCTCGGGCGCGGACATGCCCGAGGGCGCAGTCCTTGACCGCGTCGTTGGTTCGCTCAACTCCTGTCCGGTGGTTGTACGTCTCGTCCAAGATGGATTGTTTCAGCTGAACGTCCTCGCTGTGTTCCTCAATGCGGTCTTCAACTCTGTACTCGATGTCTAGTGGGTCATCGGTGTTTCGCGAGTTGTACGGAGCGATTGACACGACCCCTGCGGCCAGCAGGTGGTCGTGCCAATCAAGGATATCGTAGGCGCTGTCTCCAAGCATCCAGATGTATCGACGGCGAGCGCGTCACGTGTGACGCGCATCGCCGTCTCCTGATCCGCTTGCTTGGTTTGTGTGAATTCTGCTGCTGTCGGGATCTTTGCGCCAGTTGAGACGAGTGTACAGCCGAAGCCGTAGTAATACTCCTCGGCTGTTGAATCGTAGTTCCACGAGGCGGCGTCGTTGTGTTGGATCGCTTCGACGTGGGTCGAATCGATGGAGTACGTGGAGTCGAGCAGGCCGCGGGCGGCGGCCCGCTCGACAAGTCTGTCGAAGACATCGTCAATGACGTGTTCGAGATCAGTGAGAAACCGGTCAATGGTGTCTCTAGATGGCGGTTTGTCGAGGCCGCAGTAGTACCAGACGAGGCTGTACTGGAGTTCTCGTGTTACCGGACGTGTGCCGTAGACGTTCTCGTAGTAGCAGTGCAGAAAGCCCCGAAAGAGATCCGGTGACTGATGCACTCGTGTTTGCCCCCGCTTCGAGGGGGCGAACACGTCGTATTCCAGTAGAAACTCGAACTCAAGGTGTTCGAACAGCGGTACTGTCTCGGTAGCCGCTGCATTCAAGAACTCGTGGATCGAAGCTGCGTTTTGCAGGGTTTTGGAGCTGGTAGACACAGTTTCCAAACCCTGCTTCTTCGCATGTGACGCTTTCTATGACAGGCTCATCGATTACCAACACGATCTCGATGGGTTCGTAGGTCTGTTCGAGGATGCTCTCGACGGCCTCGGTAAACGCGTCGTAGCGATCCATCGTGTAGGTACAGACGACAACGGAGACGTGCATTCGTTCGACAGTGTCTCAACTGGATCAATAAGCATTGTGAACCGGGGGGCTCCTGGCCGTCGACGGAAGTCACGCGGTAGGCCGATACTAGCAGAGATGGAGGCAGACTACCGATACTATCGGGATCCCGACCGGTCGAAATGCCGACAGAGAGTCCGCGAAACGATAGATTAAACCAACGTTACCTGAACTACAGGAGCAGGTACTCTGGTCAATATGGATCCACTCGTCCTTCTCGGCGCTGTCGTCGTCCTCTTCCTGACACTCTGCCTCGGCACCATCGTCCATGAGCACGCTCATGCACTCGCCCTACGGGCGTTCGACGTCGACTACCGGATCGACTGGCTCGGCGGTCGAGACGGTATCGGACGGCTTCGCGCCGGCGTTCTCGGCACGTGGGCATCGGTGACGCCGCGGCTCTCCGGAGACACCTCGGTTATAGGCATTCGCCTCGCCGCACTGATGCCGCTTACACTGACACTACCGTTCGTACCGGTCGCGCTCGGCATCGTTCCCGACCCGATTTCGACGGGGAACCCGTACGCGATTGCGGCTACTGGTGCCTGGCTCGCCTGTGCACTCCCGAGTCCACAGGATTTCTCGACGGTCTGGTACGCCCATCGGCTCGTCGACGAGCGAGCCACGGTCGTCGAGTGACCGTCGACAGTCGAGAATATATCAGCGCGTGGAGCGATACAAAAAATAATGTGTATTCGGTACAAATTCAGCATGTATGAGTGACCACGACGACAGGAGTTGGGGACAATTCGTCGAGGAGATACCCGACGACAACGTCGTCGACAGGTTCGATGGTGCGGAGCCGAAGACGGCGACCGAAATCGCCGACGCGCTCGCCTGTACCGAGTACGAGGCCCGGAGCAAACTCGATGCGTTGTGCCGTGCGGGGGAACTCGACAGGAAGCGCGTTCGCGAGGAGCCACCGCTGACGGTCTGGTACCGGCCGCGCGCAACCTTCGTCGGCGAGGGGAGCGAAACAGGCCAGCCTGTCGACGAGCGGGTTTCCGCACTCCTCGAAGACATGGACGTGCCCGGAACGAGCGGGATGATGCGCGACTGGCGGCGCGACGCGATCCGCGCGGCATTCGACCGACTCCGGGAGGCCACTGAACTCGACGAGAACGAACTACGAGCGGAGGTGTATCCCGCACACTCGGCGGGCTACGACGATGCGACCGAGTGGTGGGAGACGGTGTCCGCTCACCTCGGCGACCTGCCGGGCGTCGTCGAACCGCGCTGGGGCGGCGAGACCTGGCGCTACGACGCTGAGTGAAAACCGGCTCATCGCCGTCAGTCTCAGTAGATCAGTTCGTCGTCGCCTTCGATCATGTACAGCGTTCGCGCCGAGATATTGACCGCGTGATCGCCGATGCGTTCGAGATCACGGATCGTCAGCAGGAGCCGGGACACGTCGTTCATCACCGCTTCGATCTCCTGACCGGAGCCCTCCGTGAACTCGCGTTCCAGCAGATCTCGGACGACTGTCTGGCTGGCCTTCTCGCAGAGCGCGTCGATCTCGTCGTCGCGATCCGAGATTTCGCGGCAGGCGTCGGTATCTTCGTCCGAGTACGCCGTCATCGCGTCCTCGACCATCTCGTGCGTGAGATCGCCGATCCCCTGAACGTCGACCTCCGGGTAGACGTCTTCCTCGGCATCGTACGAATACTCCGCGAGGTTCGTCGCGAGGTCACCGACTCGTTCCAGATCGGTGATGATCTTGAACGAAGAGGCGATAAAGCGCAGATCGCCGGCGACCGGCTGTTGGAGCGCCAGAAGATCGATACAATCCTGTTCGAGATCGAGATACAGCTGGTTGATCTCGTGGTCACCTTCGATGACTTCCTCGGCAACTGCCTCGTCTTTCTGTTCGAGCGCGTCGAAACTCAGCCGAAGTCGTTCGAGGACGAGCTCGCTCATATAGAGAACGTCCTCCCGAAGGGACTCCAGTTGTTGTTGGTAGTCCTGTCGTGCCATACACGTGCAGAGATCCGCCGGCCGTATAAGTGCTGTCTGATCGGGCAAGCTTGCCACTGTATGGGAACCGATATCGGTGGGCATACTGACGGGCGGACTACCGACTCCTTTTACCCGCGCGGACGGTAAACGCGCAGTATGAGCGACACCACGGAGCGGGTCGGGACGCGCTGTCCGTCCTGTTCCCCCGACGAACAGACTGTCCACGAGGTGCTCAAGCCCGGCGGACAGGCGACCGTTCGCTGTACGGAGTGTAGCCACGTCCACAAGATCCGCATCGAAGAGGAGCGAACCGTCCAGCGCGACGTCGTCGTCTCGCAAGAGGGCGACTCCTTTTCCGCGACGGCCGAACCGCCTGCCGACGAGCAACTCGCGTCCGGCGAGGAGTTCGTCCTCGACACGCCCGAAGCGATCATGACGGTCCGGATCACCAGTCTCGAACTCGAGAGCGACAAGCGTGTCGACGAGGCGAGTGCCGAGGACGTCAGCACGATCTGGACCCGCGCGGTCGGAAACGTCGGCGTAAAGACGACGATCCACCCGCAGGACGGCCGCCGCGACGAGAGCAGAAGCGTCACGCTGCAGGTCCCCGGCGACTACGAGTTCACTGTCGGCGCGACCGACGAACACGGCGAGGAGGAGTTCAGTATCGAGGGAATCGTAGTCCGAGACGACGCGACCGGCTACGAGTTCGACAAACTGGACCGTGACCGCGACACGGCTGTCGCAAAGGATATCAAACGGCTGTACGTGCGCGACGAGACGACGACTGCCTGGTCTGCCTGGTAGCCGATGACTGGGGGAGCGCACGCCGACCGTCGCAACCGAATGGTCGAACGCCTCGCCGAGAGCGGGCGGATCACCGACGAGGCGACGCTCGATGCGTTGCGAGCGGTGCCGCGCCACGAGTTCGTCGCCGAGGCGCGCCGTGACGCCGCCTACGAGGACCGCCCCCTCCCGATTGACGACGGCCAAACGATCAGCGCCCCGCACATGGTCGGGATCATGGTCGAACTGCTCGACGCCGCCCCGGGCGATACTGTCCTGGAAATCGGTACTGGCTGTGGCTATCACGCCGCGGTGACCGCAGAGGTCGTCGGAGCGGGGAACGTCTACTCCGTCGAGTACAGCGACCGGCTTGCCGAGCAGGCGCGGTCGACCCTCGACGACATCGGCTACGGCGACATCTCGATCCGCGTCGGCGATGGCCGGGACGGCTGGCCGGAACATGCGCCGTACGACCGCGCCTATCTGACCTGCGCGGCCGCAGAACTCCCCGAACCAGTCGCCAAGCAGGTGCGCCCCGGCGGCCGAATCCTCGCGCCGATCGGCCGTCGACGGCAGACGCTCGAACGGTTCGACAAGCGTACCGACGGGACGCTCGAACGGAGCGCGCACGGCGGCGTCCGGTTCGTACAGATGCGGCGTTGAAACCGCGTGCTACAGCGGCGGCGACTCTTATATGGACCGACCGATAGCCAGTCGCGCGATTGATTACGCTCCGGATCTATCCGTCGACTATGGAACCCGCAATCCTCCGCGACGACATGGTCGATAGCCTCGAACACGAGGCAAAGCGGGTCGTCCGGAGCGAACGGATCGGCCTCGCGATGCGTGAAGTGCCACGCCACGAGTTCGTCGAGGCCGAACGCGCCGCCTACGCAGATATCTCGCACCAGGAGCACGGCACCCGCGTCCTCTCGCCGAGCAACGCCGCCAGACTACTCGAACTACTCGACGTCGAACCTGATCAGTCGGTGCTGATCGTCGGCGTCGGCGTCGGCTACACGGCGGCCGTGGTCGCCGAAATCGTCGGCGCGCGAAACGTCCACGCGGTCGATATCACTCGGTCGCTGGTGTACCAGGCCCGCGAGAACCTCGCGGCAGCGGGCCACGAGGAGGTGCTGGTCGACTGGCGGGACGGTGCCGAGGGACTGCCGGAGTACGCGCCGTACGACCGGATCCTGCTCGAAGCTGCCGCGGTCCGGCCGCCGCCAGCCCTGCAGGACCAGCTAGCCGCCGATGGCAAACTCGTAATGCCCCACGGCACCGGCGAACAGCGGCTCTCGGTCGTCGACGCCGATGGCGACGTCGAGGAGCATGGCAACGTCGCGTTCGCGCCGCTGCTCGTCGAGGGCGAACAGGCCGACGCCATCGAACGCAACCGGACCGCACGCGAGGATCGCGAGCACGCACAGCGCAACGCCGAGTCGCGACACGGCTGGGAGCGCGACTGGATCGACTGGGACGGCGTCTAGTCGTCGATCACCAGTAGCTCCGTATTCTCGCGCTGGTCCTCGTACTCGGTTCCTGCTGGTGGATTGACCTCTATCTCCAGAGTGCCTTTGTCCTGATTGTCCCGGAGCTCCGGCGATATCCTGACTGTAGCCTCGCCGTTCGCATCGGATTCCTCGCTCTCGATACCGTCGATACTCGCGGTCCCACTGGAGACGATCACGGTCGCGCCCTCGACCGGGTCGCCCTGATCGTCGATTACCGTCAGGTCGGCCGAGCTGTAGCCTGTCCCGATCACCTCCTCGTCGGGTTCGACGTCGAGTTCGGTCGTCCCGAGGGTCCCGACGCCCGAGAGCATCGACATCATGATCGACAGGCTCGCCACACCGACCACGATGGCGATGACGAGTCTGATCGGCAGTCCCTCGATGGCCCGGTCGTCCGACCGGAAGGCTTCGAATCGCATAGCGAGGCTGGCCGCTCCATCGTATATAAACGGTCGTACGGCAGTGCACGACCGTCTGTACTATTCTCTGTTAGGAGGGGGGCAGCGTATCGCTTCTACACGTGTTACTGAATCATCAATAACTGATATGAGAGTTATATATGTCACGTACGGAGCAACGTTCGGCCACAGATTATAACAGTCTAGATACTGATTAGTAATTTATGGTACTTGGAACGATCGTCTCGTTCGTCGTCGCGCTTCTGATCGGTGGACTGGCTATTTATATCAGCGGCCGTGTCGTCGCAGATGTCGACGACTACTCACACGCGGTTATCACAGCGTTGGTCGGTGCCATCGCCTGGGCAATCGGGTCGCTGATTCCGGTGATCGGCGCGGTAGTCGCCCTGATAGCGTGGGTCTGGGTCATCAACTGGCGGTACCCCGGCGGCTGGAAGAATGCAGCGATCATGGGGCTGCTCGCGTGGGCGGGCGCACTGGTCATTATTGCGCTCCTGAATAGCGTCCTCGGGCTCGGTATCAGCGCGTTCGGTGTGCCTGGCGTGTAAGAACACGCAATCGTATCGGTCCGTGTGTATGATTGGTCCACGATGGTATCAGTCGAACAGGCTGGTCACGATCACTCCCCCGTCCTGAACGATAGATCCAGCGACGGGGCGCTGTGGGTCAGCGCCCCCATCGAAATAATGTCGACGCCCGTTTTCGCGTATCTCGAAACGTCGTCGATACCGATGCCGCCGGACGCCTCAGCGAGAACGCCCTCGTACTCGGTCAGCAAGTTGACAGCCTCGCGCGTTTCCGTGGGCGTCATGTTGTCCAGCAGGACGATGTCGGCTCCGGCTTTCGCGGCCCGCGGGGCATCCTCGACGCGTTCGACCTCGACGTCGATCTTCGTGGCGAAGGAGGTCCGCTCGTCGAAGCGCTCGATCGCCCCTTCGAGCCCCAGTTCCGCTATCTGGTTGTCTTTCACCATCACCATGTGGGACAGGTCGAGCCGGTGGGTGTCGCCGCCGCCGGCGACGACCGCGCGCTTTTCGATCCCGCGGAGGCCGGGCGTCGTCTTGCGGGTCGCCGCAATCTCGACCGTGCTGTCCGCCCCGGCCGTCGCTTCGTTCGCCCGCTCGACTGCCCGGCGCGTCTTCGTGGCGATACCCGAGGCGTGGCCGGCGATATTAACGGCGACGCGCTCGCCGCGCAGGACATCGGTGGCCGCCCCCTCGACAGCCAGTACGGCATCACCGGCGTCGACCGGGTCGCCGTCGGCCAGCGACTGCGTGATGTCGACGTCGAGGTAGGCGAAGACGGCCTCGGCGGCGTCGAGTCCGGCGAGGACGCCACTCTCTTTCGCGACGAGGCGGCCGGACGTCTCGCCAGGGACGTCGTTGGTCACGTCGTGGTGACCCAGGTCCTCCTCAAGCCAGCCCTCGACCTGTGAGTCCGTAATCATCAGTCGTCCGCTGGCTCCGCGACCTGATCGGCCGCCTCGTCGACGAGGTAGTGACAGCCCACGGACTGCTCGTTCTCGGCCGCGGCGCGGGCGATCAGCAGCGCGGTGACGCTGGCGTGCCGGAGTTCGTAGATGTCCCGTGCAGTTCGGGTCCGGACGTAGGCGTCGACCTCGCCCTTGAGGCGGCGCAGTACCGCGGCGGCGCGTCCGAGTCCGTCGCGGTCGCGGCGCAGACCCACGTACTCACCCATCACGCGACGCAGGCGCGTGAACTTCTCGGCGGCAAACCGGGGCGGGAGGTCGGGGTCGCTATCGAGCAGATCAGCCGCCTCGATCGGCTGGGGCTCGTGGCCGACCGCCGTCTCGCCCGCCCGGAGTCCCCAGACCAGCCCTTCGAGCAGACTCGTCGAGGCCAGCCGATTCGCGCCGTGGACGCCGGTGCGGGCACACTCGCCGACAGCGAAGAGTCGGTCGAGGCTCGCCCGTCCGCGGTCGTCGACGGCGACGCCGCCACAGAGGAAGTGCTCGCAGGGTGTGACCGGGATTCCCTCCTCGATATCCACGCCGCGCCTGGCACACCGGTCGGCGAGGTCGGGGAACTCCCCTGCGAAGTCGAAGGTCGAGACGTCGAGGCGGACCGCTCCCGTCTCGGATCGTTCGCGGGCGACCGCACGGGCCACCACGTCGCGCGGCGCGAGTTCGGCGTCCTCGTGGACTTCGGGCATGAATCGCTCGCCGTCGCCGTTCAGCAGGTGTGCGCCCTCGCCGCGGACGGCCTCGCTGATCAGCACCGTGTCCATCCCGTCCGTCTCGTCGGCCTCGGCCACGCCGTCGGCGGCGTCGTCAAGCGCTGTCGGGTGGAACTGGACGAACTCCATGTCGGCGACGTCCGCGCCGGCGAGCGCCGCCATCCCGATGCCGTCACCGGTCGATCCCGACGGGTTCGTCGAGTGGGGATACAGCGATCCGATCCCACCGGTGGCCAGTACGGTCGACCCAGCGAAGACCGGGTAGCCGGTGTGGGCCTGCTCGCCGTCCGTAGTTCGGTCGAGTTGTGCGCCGTGAACTCGCCCCTCGTGCGTGATTAGGTCGAGCACGGCCGTGTCTTCGAGAACCGTCACGCGCTCGTGATCGTCGAGATACGCGAGCAGTGGTCGGAGGATATGCGTACCCGTCTCGGCGTTGACGTGCATGATCCGGTCCTCGGAGTGGGCCGCCTCGCGGCCGTAATCCCACTTTTCGTCCTTCGATTCGGCGCCCTCGTCTGCCGTGTCGAACTCGATGCCGAGCGTCTCCAGGAGGACATCCTCGACGGCATCGTTGGCGTTCTCGACGAGCACGTCTACCGCGTCGGGGTCGGCGGTGTCGCTACTCGCCGTGAGGATGTCCTGTTTGAACTGCTCGGGGTCGTCCCGAGAGACGGCGATGCCGCCCTGTGCCCAGTCGGTACTCGCGTCCTCGGGCCGTTCGGCCTTCGTCGCGACGAGTACGTCGCTGCCTTCGCGTGCGGCCGCGAGCGCCGCGGCACAGCCAGCGATGCCGGTGCCGACGACGAGCACGTCCGCAGTAGTATACTCACCCATCCTATCACCCCTGAAGCTCTAGCATCCGGTTCATCGCCACTTCGGCGAGTTCCTTCTCCCGTTCTGCGACCTCGATGACGTTGCGCTCGCGGCCCTCGACTAGCTCTTCGAGCACCCACGTCAGATAGTTCGGATCGATCTGGCGCATCGCGTTGCAGTCCATGCAGGCGTCCCCACACAGCGGCAGGACGTTCACCTCCGGATGCCAGCGGTCGAGGTGGTTCGCCAGGTGGATCTCGGTACCGATCGCCCAGGTGTCGCCGGGGTCGGCCTCCTCGACGACTTCACAGATGGTGCTCGTCGATCCCGCGATATCGGCCGCTTCGACGACTTCGCGGCGACACTCGGGATGGACCACCACGTTCGCGTCAGGATGGTCCTCGCGCATCGTCTCGATGTGATGCTCGCGGAACCGTTCGTGGACCTGACAGTAGCCGTCCCAGAGGATGATGTCCGATTCGGCGACTTCCGCGGCGTCTTTGCCCTCCGGGTCCCACGGATCCCAGTCGGCGGTCTCGTCTTCGAGGCCCAGTCGGTGGGCCGTGTTCTCGCCGAGGTGTTTGTCGGGCAGGAAGAGGACTTTGTCACCTTTCTCCAGCGCCCAGTCGAAGACGAGGTGGGCGTTCGAGGATGTGCAGATTGCTCCTCCGTGCTCGGCGGTAAAGGCCTTCAGGTCGGCGTAGGAGTTCATGTACGTGATCGGGATGATATCCTCGTCGGGTGCGGCCTCAGTGATTTCGGCCCACGCGGCGTCTACCTGCAGGGCTTCGGCCATCCCGGCCATCGGACAGGACGCCTCCATGCTCGGCAGGATCACCGTCTGTTCGTCGTCGGTAATGATGTCCGCGCTCTCGGCCATGAACGTCACACCGCCGAAGACGACGTACTCGGCGTCCGCGGCGGCCGCTTCCTTCGATAGCTGGTAGGAGTCACCGATGAAGTCGGCGTGTTCGACGATCTCCCGTCGCTGGTAATTGTGGCCGAGGATGACGACGTCGTCACCCAGTTCGGCCAGCGCGGCCTCGATCCGCTTAGTCCGCTCGGCTTCGTCCAGTTCCCGATACCGTTCGGGTAACTGTTCGAGGTTGTCGTATTTGAAGAGACTCAGGTCGGTATCGATGTCCGCTGTTTCCATTCGTGGCACAATATGACACCAGTGGTTGATCTACACTTCAGAACCGAACTATGAAAAGATTTTCTTTTCAATAACATCTATCTACCTCCATATTTCGTTAGACCTGAGGTATGGAAGTACTACGTAGAATATCCCCCGGATAGGAGATCGAGAACCGACGATCGAGCAAACACAGAGAAATACCACTCGTCGATTGCGGGGCGACCTCCGAACGTCTCAAGCCGTGTCTCGCGGGCGTGCTGCAGTTCCTGCCGCGTGCGTTTCTCGAAGTCGGCCATACGATTATGCTCCGGACGCCCGTCACTCACCGTATGGCAGACGATCGAAATAGTCGAGACAAACAGGCTCGCGACACGGACGACCGACAGCGACAACGCGAACTCACGGAGGCGGTCGAACGAGGAGACGAGAAAGAGCCGCCACGCGAGGAAGCCGTCGCCGAACCGCCCCAGGAGTGTCACCGTCGGGGCTGTACCGAGTCACCCGACTTCGTCGTTGTCGAGCGGTACCAGGAGGAGACCGGACACGGTGCTGTCGAGGCGACGGCGTTCCTGTGTCAGGCGCACACGAGAGAGGAGAGCCCGGCAAATCTCGACGATGCCTATCCGGGCTACCGGTTCCGCGTCGAGCCACTTCCGAGTACCTGACTGACCGGGACAGCGACTCACCGCACGACGACGACGGACACCGGGCTTCGACGGAACACTTGCTCTGCGACGTTGCCGACGAAGAGTCGCTCGGCAATGGTCCCCCCGTGGGTGCCGATCACGACGGTGTCGTACTCCTCGGCCTCGTTGATAATCGCCCGAGCAGGGTGGCCCAGTCTGCTCTTGGTTTCTATTTCCGTATCGTACTCCTCTGCGACCTCACGCGCGACCGAGAACACCTTCTCGGAGAGTTCGGCCGTGGCTTCCCCGATATCGTCAGCGAGTGCGAGTCCAGTCGCCTCGCCCCACATCGGGGAGGGGCCACCGACGACGTGTAGAATCGTACACTCCGCGTCCGGAAAGTGTTCGAGCGCGTACTCCAGCGCTTCGCGCGCCATCTCCGAGTCGTCCATCGGAACCAGAATCTTAGACGCCATAATAAAAATACGTGCGAAACGGGCTTAACCGTATTGCGAGGGAATCAGCTCCCGACGGGAACGAACACGAAGAACAAATACGAGAGGCCGAGTGCAAGCGAGGGGCCGATGATCCACATCGAGACGTACTTCGCAATAGCTCGAGGGTTGAACAGCCCTTTCGCGTCGACGACCTCTTGAGCCTCGGGCTCTCCGATCTCCGTGACTTCGGAGCGAGGCTCCGCGGACAGCGCACCCATCTCGAGCTCGGCGTCGACATCGCCAGTGAGCACCTCTCGTGCGGTGATCGGTCGCGTAGCGCGCCCCCAACCCAGTCCGACGATAGTCATCACCGAGGCCATGACGAGGCTGATCGGGATCCCCAGCCACGAAAGGAAGGTCGTGATCGACGAAGCAGTGACCATGACTATCAGCGCCGCAAGCAGGGGGATCTCGCTTAGCTCGCCGCCCACGGACTCCATCGTCCGCCGGGCGATAGTGAACCCTCCAAACCCGATTGCCGCAGTCGCGATAGCGATAGCAGGGGTAGGTTCGAGCGCGCCGCTACTGACCAGTGGTGCGACCGCGTTCGGGACGTTGCTTGCCCCTGCGCTGAAGGACATATAACAGCCGATCACGAGGACTGCCACCGTACTAATCAGTTCTCTACTCGTGGTGTTCGGCCCGAGTACTGGCTTCGGCAGGCCGTCACCACGATCCAGTACGATCAGCGGTCCCTCAGTGGCGACGATCCGATACCGACGATTGAGTTCCGGATAGACGTATCGACCGACCATCGCCCCGACCCAGAATCCGATAATCGGCGTTACGAACCACCACGAGACGATCTCACCGATCTTGACGAAGTTGAGCGAGTCCGTCGCCAGTCCGAGGCCAGCGATAGCCCCGACAGTCGTCATCGACGTCGGGACCGGGACGCCGAAGACGTTCGCGACGAGGATCCCAAGCCCGATAAAAAAGAGGATAGCGACGCCACCGGCCAGCGGAATCCCGCCCTCCAGCGTGATGATATCCTCGCTCAGCGTGTCCATGACGTTTCTGCCGACGGTAGCCCCACCCAGAAAGACGAAACCCGTCATCAGGGCCGCCGCAGAGGTCTTTTTGAGCAGGCCAGCACCGACGGCCGGACCCCACGCGATGCCCGTGGAAGATCCGCCAATGTTGAAGCCGACGAAGACTGCAGCAACGAGTCCAACGAGCAGAATACTGGAGATCATACTGTACGTATGCTCGGATAGTTATATATCGATCCGGAGATAAAAAAGTGTTCGACTGACTTCCTTCGGATGGCTGGTCCGGTGACGTGTCGCAACGAGTACCGAGCGATTAGCTGTCGTCGTCCGTCTCTATGACCTTCTTTCCGACAGTCTCTTCGACCTTTTCGTCCACGGCCTCCTCGACGTCTACCGTTTCCTCGACAGTCTCTTCGACCTTCTCTTCGACCGTCTCCTCCACCGTCGCCTCTACCGTCTCGCCGACTGCATCCTGCACCTCGTCCTCGCTCGGACGTCGGTCGACGCGCTCGTTAACCTCGTCGATCTCGTCGCGCACCTGACCGACCTCTTCTTCGACCTGCTCTTCGACGCGCTCGGAGACCCGTTCCTCGACCTGTCGGGTCATCCAATCGGGATCGAATCGACCCATCTTCCAGACGACGTGGATGACGTACGAGGCGATGATTCCCAGACCGAACGCGACACCGGTTTGCGTGCCGATAGTGACGATAATTATGATGGCAGCCAGCAGCATGGCGCCGTAGGCCATGTCGACGAGGAAATCGATTCTCTTCGGATTCATCGCGCATCACCGTTCGGAAACAAATATGTCGGATTCATGTGAAAGTAGCTCCTGCCATGATTTATTTCCCGTAGATAGTAATATCCGTGGATTTACTTCGCACGTCGCTCCGTAGGGCGAAACGTCCGAGGACGGTCGGAACCCGGAATCCTTTCCTCGGGAGCGACCTAACACGAAGATATGTTTACAGGAATCGTCGAGGAGACGGGCAAAATCGTCTCGCGAACGGAGACCGATGACGGCGTTCGGCTACGTGTTGGTGGGGAGACGGTCACCGATGGCCTCGAACACGGCCAGAGCATCAGCGTCAGCGGTGCCTGCCTGACCGTCGAGGAGTTCAGCGACAACTGGTTCGAGACGTTTCTGGCCGCAGAAACCGTCGAGAAGACGTATCTCGGATCGCTCGACGAGGGCGACGCCGTCAATCTCGAACGCGCGCTAGCAGCCAACGACCGCCTCGACGGCCACTTCGTACAGGGACACGTCGACGGCGTCGCAGAGGTACGCGACATCCGTCAGGTCGGCGAGGACTGGGAGTTCGAGTTCGGCGTCCCCGAGGAGTTCGACCAGTACGTCGTCGAGAAGGGTTCGATTGCCCTCGACGGTATCAGTCTCACCGTAGCGGGCCGGACCGACGAGTCGGTTAGCGTCGCCATCATTCCGACGACCTACGAGATGACGACGCTCTCGGAGAAATCGGTCGGCGATCCCATCCACCTCGAAGTCGACGTCATCGCAAAGTACGCAGAACGGATGCTGGACGGCTACTAGAACTCCCAGTCGTCGAGAGAGTCGTTGTTGTCGCCGGGCGAGCGGTCCGTGCTCTCTTCGGATCCGTCCACCTCGTTGCTCCCGTCAGATCCGCCCTCGTGAGTCTCTCCCGCTCCGCCCCTCCGGGCTGATTCTCCTTCGTCCAGCCGCGAATCAGGATCCGGCGCTTCGTCGCCCTCGGTTCTGCCTCCGGCACTGTCGGCCGTATTCACCGTACCCTCCATAGCCGAACTGCTCGATGTCTTGGACCGCACGACCGGCGGTTCGACCGTCGGTGCGCCCGAAGCGATAGATGGGGCGTGGGTCGACCCGTCGAACTCGGCCAGTACGGGCGTCGGATCCCGGTCTAACTGACCCGCATCGACCGATCTGTAGGTGTCCTGATAGCGCCTGAGCTTTCGGTAGAGGTAGTAGCCGGCGGCACCGTCGAACACGATGACGTAGACGAGGACAGCCCCGAGCGAGGATATCGATGTCGTCTCGACGAGCCACCCGGGAACGATGCTTGCCCCCGTATTGTACATCGCGTGGATGACGGCAGCGAGGAAGAGTCCTTTTACGACCAGCGGGACGGCGTACTCGCGGTTGAATTTCGCCAGTCCGAGGTAGAAGCCGGCGAGCGCGGAGTAGATGACGTGGCCGGGACCGGCCAGCGATCTGGCGGCAGTCGTCCCGCTCGCCGTCTCCAGGATGTCGGCCACTGTCGCCACCGATTCCAGCGGGCGAGTGATGTAGAGCGCGTTCTCGATCGTCGCGAAGCCGAGTCCTGCAACCGCGCCGTACACCGCACCGTCGATGACCGCGTCAAAGCGGTCGTCGCGATAGGCGTACAACCGCACTGCAAGCAGTTTTACCGTCTCCTCGACGGGTCCGACGACGAGGAAGAAAAAGAGGATCAGCATCACGGGGGTACCGCCGACCATCTCCCCGAATGCGGCCGTCCCGAGCGCGGTGACGACGCCCTGGCCCACATCGTTCAACAGCGCCGCGGCACCGGCGAGGACCATCGTGAGCAGGAACGTGACGGCCAGTAGTGTGGCCGGTTCGTCGGTGGTCACGTCCGTCCGCCAGATGTACCCGGCCAGAATCAACGCGGGGACGACAGAGAGACCAATGAGTGTCGTGACGACCGGATCGGTGATAGCATCGAGGTTGCCGAACTGGAACTCCGCCACGATGACGAGCGCTGAAAGGCCGATGACGGAGAGAAGTAACAATCCGAACGCGAGCCAGATCAGCAGGCGATAGAGCCGACGAACTTTGTTTTCCGTACCCACGAGCACCCGGTCGAGTCGAGAGCGGGGCTCCCACGTCGACACCTCGTAGAGATCGACGCCTTCGTCGGCGGCACGTTCTACCGGATCGCGACCGGATCCCATACACCCGTCAAAGGGCGGGGCCGGGTTAGTTGTTATCCTATCCGAACTTGCCCGTGATGTAGTCCTCGACGCGCTGGTGTTCGGGGTTCTCGAAGATCTTGTTGGTGTCGTCGAACTCGACGAGCTGGCCGCCGGTCAGGAAGACCGCAGTCTTGTCGGAGATCCGGGCCGCCTGCTGCATATTGTGCGTGACGACGATGACGGTGTACTCCTCGGCGAGGTCGGCGATCAGGTCCTCGATCTGCGAGGTCGCGACGGGATCGAGCGCGCTCGCCGGTTCGTCCATGAGGACGACCTCCGGATCGGGGGCGATGGCCCGGGCGATACAGAGCCGTTGTTGCTGGCCGCCGGAGAGGTTGAGCCCCGACGAATCGAGTTGGTCTTTGACCTCGTCCCAGAGCGCGGCGCGCTTGAGCGCCTGCTCGACGGCCGCATCGAGGTTTTCGGTCTGGCCCTTGATACGGAGGCCGTAGGCGACGTTGTCGTAGATCGATTTGGGGAAGGGGTTCGGCTTCTGGAACACCATCCCGATCTTCCGCCGGAGCGCGACCGGATCGACGTCGTCGTCGTAGACGTCTTTGCCGCGGAACCGGAGGCTTCCGGTGATGTCGGCGGCGTCGACCAGATCGTTCATCCGGTTGATACACCGCAGGAACGTCGATTTTCCACAGCCTGAGGGGCCGATGATCGCCGTCACTTCCTTCTCCGGGAGGCCGACCGAGACGGGCTGGAGTGCCTGAATATCGCCGTACTGGACGACCAGATCCTCCGCTTCGAGGATCGGGTTCCGGACGGTGGCGATCGAGGGGGCCATCTCGTCGTCAGCCTCGGAGCCGAAGTCCCGTCCGGCCTCGTCGTCCGTTTCGGTGTCGATCTCCGTCGTCGTCGTCGTACCGAGTGATGTGTCGCTCATGGATTATGTGGGTGTATCGTACTTGTTTCTGATGTAGATTGCCGTTGCGTTCATCAGCAGTAGCGCGGAGAGCAGGACGATGATCCCGGCCGCCGCGACGTGCTGGAACTCGTTTGCTGGCTGGCGTGCCCAGTCGAAGATCTGCATCGGCATCGCCGCGAAGGCGCTGAGCGGGCCGTTCGGCGGGACGAACATCGACGTCGCCGCGCCGATCATGATGAGGGGGGCCGTCTCGCCGATCGCCCGGGAAAGCGACAGGATCGTTCCCGTCATGATGCCCGGGAGTGCGTTCGGGAGGACGACGTTCCGGATCGTCTGCCAGCGCGTCGCGCCGACGCTGTAGGAGGCGTTTCGTAGCGAGTCCGGCACCGCCCGCAGCGCCTCCTGCGAGGAGACGATGACGATCGGAAGGATGAGAAGGGTCAGGGTCAGAGCGCCGGCGAGCAGGCTCGATCCTGTGTTGAGCGCCCGGACGAACATCGCCAGTCCGAGCAGACCGTACACGATCGAGGGGACGCCCGCGAGGTTGGAGATGTTGGCGTTGATCAGCGTCGTCAGCCAGTTGTCCGCGGCGTATTCTTCGAGATAGATCGCCGCGCCCACGCCGAGAAACAGCGTGAATATCGCGGTCATGATGATGAGATAGATCGAACCGATGAGTGCGGGATAGATCCCGGCGGGACGCGTCTCCGGGTCGCCGTACATCGAGGGGTCGAAGTTCTCGATGAACCGCGAAGGCGGGTAGGTCAGGAACTCCCAGGTCAGCCAGCCCCACGCCTCGGAGACCACGTCCGCGAGGAGTGCGACCAACGCGACGATACCGACCATCGTCGCGGCCAGACAGACGCCGACGAATAGCCTTCCGTACAGCCGCTTGCGCTGTAACTGCTCGCCGCCAGCAAGCGGGAACCGATCCTCGACGACGCCGCCGTCAGTCTCTTTAGAGCTCATTGGTACTCCTCCCGGTATCGCGATCTGATTGCCAGACTCAGCACGTTCATCGCGAACGTCATCACGAACAACGTGATTCCGACCGCAAAGAGGCTCTGGTAGCCGATCGAGCCAACCGAGACGTCGCCAGTCCCGACCTGGACCATGTACGAGGTCATCGTCTGGACCGGGTCGAGCGGGTTGGCCGTGATCTGCGGGGTCAATCCCGCTGCCAGTACGACCGCCATCGTCTCACCGATCGCCCGCGAGACCGCAAGGATGTACGACGCGAGGATCCCTGAGACGGCCGAGGGGACGACGATATCGGTGCTGACCTCGAACTTCGTCGCGCCGAGGCCATAGCCCGCGTTACGGAGTTCGTCCGGGACTGCGCTCATCGCGTCTTCCGAGAGCGAGGAGACCATCGGAATGATCATGATCCCGACAACGATCGACGCCGACGCCGCGTTGAACGTCCCCGTCTCGGGGAAGAACCGCTGGATAACGGGCGTGATAAACGAGAGTGCGAAGAAGCCGTAGACGATCGTTGGGACGCCGGCGAGGATCTCGAGCGTCGGTTTGACGACCGATCGAACCCGTTCGTCGGCGTACTCGCTGAGATAGATCGCCGTCGCCGTGCCGACCGGCAGGGCGACGAGCGCGGAACCGACAGTGATCATCAGCGTCCCGTAGACCAGCGAGAGGACGCCAAAGCGTGCCGGGTTCTGCTGTGGACCCCAGTCCGTACTCGTATAAAAGGAGACGATAGAGACCTCAGAAAAGAAGGTCCACGCCCCGCGTGCCAGTACGACGATGATCGCGACTGTCGTCAGGACCGAGAGGAACGCACAGGCGAAAAACACCCACTTGACGAGTTTGTTCCGGACCTGTTCGCTCCCCGTTCCCGCACCCGTGAGCCCCGAGTCACCGGAGTGTGTGTCAGTTCCTGCCATTAGTTGACCTCTTCGATTGCCTCACGAAGGCGTTCTGCCTCCCGATCGACGAGCGAATCCGGAATCGCGTACGAACCGACTCGGGGTGCGACCCGCTGGGTGACCGCCGGGCCATCGGGATCCTCACGGTGGAAGAAGAACTTCACGAACTCCCGGACCGTCTCCCGGGTCAGTTCGTTCACGTTCACGTAGACGTACATCGCCCGGGACAGCGGCGTGTACGCGTCATCGCCCGGATTCTCCTCGAACGCCCGGCCGATCGTCTCTTCGGTCGGGATGACGCCGCCGTTGCCGTCGTCGACGGCGATCAGTTTCAGATCCTCCTCGTTCTCGTAGTAGTAGCCTGCACCCCCGAAGCCGAGGGCGTGTTCGTTGCCCCGAACGCCCCTGACGATGACGTTCGTGTCGGACGTCTTGTTGTAATCGCCTTTGACGTCGCCCGCTTCCCCGTTGATCTTCTCGGTGAAGTAATCGAAGGTCCCCGAGTGTGAGTCCCGCCCGTACAGGACGATTTTCTCGTCGGGCCAGTCCGAATCGATATCGCTCCAGCGGGTCGCATCCGCATCGGAGCCCCAGATCCGGTTGAGTTCCTCGACGGTGAGCGTATCACACCAATCGTTTTGTGGGTTCGCGTAGAGTGCGAGCCCGTCCAGTACGACTTCGAGTTCGAGAAAGTCGATGCCGTTCGCTTCGGCGGTCTCGCGTTCCCCGTCAGTGATCGGCCTGCTCGCGTTTTGCAGGTCCGTCTCACCGATGGTGAACCGCTGGAACCCCGCCCCGGTACCGGAGCCACGGATCGGGATCCGAACCTGATTGTTCTGCCACTGGAACTCCTCTGCGACGGCCGCGGTATGCGGGAAGACCGTGTTACTGCCGTCGATAACGATCTCGCCGGTCAGATCACTACTCTGTCCACGAGCAACACAACCGGCGAGGCCGGCCAGCGCAGCACTTCCGGCCGTCAGAAGGAATCCACGACGCGACGAGTCGGTTAGGTTGTCACCAGACTCCCGGTGATTTGCCATCACGAATACTGTGGAGATGGGAGGTCTAAATACTCTACTATTATTAATATATAGAACTATATAGACATATGTTGATTAGATCGTTATGGACTCTCGGTGCCGTGAGACAGCCATCAGGGCAGGCAAATCCCACGGAGCGGTCAGCGGCGGCTACTCTATAGATGGGAGGAGTTTAGTATCGCACGCCCGAACGGCGGGTATGGAGACGCGGAAAGTCCAGATCACCGGCGGCTCGACGTACACAGTCTCGCTACCGAAATCGTGGGCGACGGAGAACGACGTCGCGGCCGGGAGCGAAGTCGAGTTTCACGTCGAGAACGATTCCCTGCTGTTGATGCCGAAAACCGACGAGGAACACACCGAGGGAACGCTGGACGTGACCGACCTCGAAGGCGACCAACTTACCAGAGCGGTGATGACGATGTACGTCAGCGGCTTCGATCGTATCGCACTCGAAGGTACCGAGATCACGAGCGAGCAGCGCCGCGCGATCAGGAGCGCCACACAGAGCCTGATCGGCGTCGAAGTGCTCGAAGAGACCGGCGAGCGGGTCGTTCTCCAGGACCTTCTGGACTCCTCGGAGCTATCAATCACGAACGCCGTGACGCGGATGCGCCTGATCGCCGAGTCGATGCTCGCGGACGCGGTGACGGCGCTCGTCGAGAACGACGACGACCTCGCACGGGACGTCATCCAGCGGGACGACGATGTCGACCGCCTCTGGTTCGTCGTCTCGCGAACGTTCCGTGCCACGCTCCGGAACACGAGCGCGGCCACGGAGCTGGGCCTCCCGCGCGAGGACTGTTTCGATTACCATTCCAGCGCCCGCCAGCTCGAACGCAGCGCCGACCACGCCGCCAAGATCAGCCAGCTCACCCTCCAGCTAGACGAAATCCCCGAAGAGGTGGCCACCGAGATCGTCGACCTCCACGACGATGCCGCCGAGATCATCGATCAGGCGATGGACGCACTACTGACCGACGACAGCACCCGATCGAGCGAGATCGCCCACGAGGTTCGAGAATCCATTCTCGGTCTGGACGAGCAGACCCGGCGCATTCACGACAAACTCCGGACGCTCGATCCACGCGAGGCACAGCTGCTCGGGATCATCGTCGACTCGCTCTCGCGGAGCGCCGACTACGGCGGCAACATCGCCGAGACAGCGTTGCAGAAAGCCGCACCGCGGCCCTGAGCCACCGAGTTGCTCAGTCACACTCGACCGTTCGTTCGAGTTCCGCCGCCACACCGGACCCGGTCGCCTCGATGGTGATTGTTTCGTCGCACTCGACGGACTCCAACTCGAACGTGTGGGAATCACCGGTGTCGAGGCTTTCGCTCGCGCTCTCCTCACCGAGGCTTGCTTCGACGGTAACGTCCTGAGAGAATCGATTGATAACGGTGAGTTCCAGAGTCTGACCGCTCTCGTCGGACGCTGTCGTCGAGTCGGTCGTCGATGACGTCGTGTTGTTCTCGGTCGTCGTCGTCTCGTCTTCAGTCGTCGTCTCGTTCAGGGAGGTATCCTCGGTCGTCGTCTTAGTCTCCGTCTCGTTCGTCGAGCCGTCCTCCTCGATCGACGCGCTATCCGTCGAGTTCTCCGCGATCTCCTGCTCGACGCCCAGATACGCGTCCGCATCGTCAACGACTGCGATCTGTGCCGTGCGCTCTCCGGACATCGCACTGAACGAGCCAGTGCCGCTGATCAACAATAGTGCAACCAGCAGTGCCGCCAGCGCGACGCCAAAGCGCCTGTTTCGGGTCATTGCTGTGCCACCTCCGGCGGTTCGTCGCGGGCACCGACGCGCATCCGATAGTGGTTATCGTAGTAGTGGCCCAGCGCCGATACCCCGAACACGACGAGGAAAAAGATGTTCCAGGAGAACATCGAAAAGGCCGTAAACGGGACTGTCCCGATGCCGATACCGACGACACAGAGCGTAAAAAAGCCGGCCAACCCGAGATAGTACGTCCCCCACGGGATGCCGCGTTCCGGGAGCACGTCGACGTAAAAATCGCAGTTCAGGACGGGTTCGGTGAGTTCGACGGTCCCCCGCTGTGAGTCGTAGTCGACGAACCCGTAATCGTCCATCTTCGGTAGATGGAACTGTCGCAGCGCGTTCTGGACCCGTTTGCGTTCCTGTGCAGTGAGGTGATCGGCCGGTTTGTCGTACTCCCAACTCGCGATCTGTTCGGCCAGATCGCCGATATCCACGGGGTCGGGATTCTGTGCCGTGAAGCTGTACTGCTGTTTGAGGTAGTGAATCGCGAATCGACGCCGTTTGTTGCTCAACACCTCCAGCACCGTGTCTCTAGAGAACTCTCCGTGTCCGATCGACGGACCCTGCGACTGTACCGACGGGTCGGAAGATGCGCTCATTGGTCGATCAAGAGTTCAATGGAGTATCATTTTAGTATATCCAGCTAAATTGGGGTAACCTCACACAACTCCTGACTGAGGCGGATACGAGGGGACAGTTCGGACAGGCGGTTTGGAATCACAGCGCAAGGAACTGGACTACATCCGTTTACTCAGGTATGTAGTTTATATACAAATTATTTTATTCAGTTTGATTATAGCTTCGAGAGACGTCGACGGGCGGTCGCTTCGTTATGTGCCGGAGGGAACCACGTTCGTTCGGATCGCTGGGAGTGCAGGCGCGCGAATTATCAGTTGCTTAACTGATCGGAACAGACCGTTTGTTCGCGCTCCATAGACTCTATTTCGATAGTACAGGGGCTCTCTCCGTCGATACTGGCCATATATACCAAAGTGACACCCCGTGATGGAACACGATGTGCGCCGCAGCGGAACGACGGTCGACGTGTGGGGCTGGGGGGCAGACGAGTCAGTGGGTGGACCGGCGTACGACAAACCAAAGTGAGACAACAATGGAACGACGCAAATTTCTGATCGGAACGGGATCGCTCGCCGCCGGCGCGGCGGCAATAACAGGGAGTGGTGCGTTTACTTGGGTTAAGGCGAGTCGTGACATCACGATTGAAGTCAGAGGCGACTCAGCGGCACTCCTCGGGCTCGAGCCTTCCAGTAGCCCCAACGGAGACTACGCAGAAGCAACCGGCGACCCGGATACCATCGAGCTGGATTTCACCGATGACAGTAGTACTGGCCTGAACAACAATGCGGACACCAACATCGAAGACGTCGTCAAGGTTACAAACAACGGCACGCAGGATGTCTACGTGAACGTCGGTGTCGTCGACGAGGCCGGAAACACTGGCCAGGATGTTGCAGGACTCCAAGAATTTGGCATCTCTGGTGATAGTGGGGGTCGTGACTTCGCTCGATTGGACGCCGCATATAACGGAGATTCCCTCCCGGTTGGTGGCTCTGCCGGGCTTGGATTCTACTTCTTCCTTGATGAAAACGGTGATGATGTCATCGATGACATTGATACGCTGGTAATTGTAGCAGCAGAGTCGGAAAGCGAGATGGACGATATAGCAGCGGACTTCTAAAATGCAACTTCACTATATGATGTAGAGCTAGCAAATATCAGAACGGTCAAATTGCATGAACCGAAGAAAATTCATTCTCGGACTCGGCGCGACAGCGGCAGGCGGAGTATCGCTGCTCGGGTCCGGAGCTTTCACGTCGGTCGAAGCAGAGCGCAACATTACGGTCAATGTCACTTCTGATAGTGACGCATTCCTCGGACTGCAGCCCAGCGATGGCCCGAACGGGGAGTACGCCACCGAAAGCAACGGGCTGCTCGCGCTCACTGTGACGGAGACCAACGCCGGTGGCAGCGGCGTGAATCCCGATGCCGAGACGCTCATGGACGATGTCCTCACGGTCACTAATCAGGGGACTCAGGAGATCTCGTTCCTGTTCAGCGGTTGTGGTATGGGTGGCTGGTTCACCTCTCGGTTCGGGGTCTACGTCGTCGACGGAAACGAACGGATCTCCGTGATGACCTGTGACGCAAACTTTGACAACGAGCTCGAGTCCGACATTACGAGGCGCAACGGGCTCGACGGTCAGAACGTCCTAGAATCGGGCGATTCGGCTGCAGTTGGGGTCGCGATCAAATCAGGTGGCACCACCAGCAAGAGCAGGAACGACCTGACGATCACCGCCGAAGCGACTGGCAACGACTGACATCTCGCACTGAACCATCCGTTCTGCATCTTTTATTTTTGCATACACGACTTGCAATCCTGTGAACCGAAATCACGCCAACTAATTCCATGAGCGGAGGTAACTGCCTCTGTAGAAGACCGCTCTTACCGGGAGTATGTGGCACATATAAAATACCGATACTGGAGCGAGTACGTCGTGGGATGAACCCACTCGAAGGCACCCGGGGGGCAACCATCAGGAACCGATATTTGCATGTCGAGTCACCAGTCGCCAGTTTACCGACATGAGCGTCCGATCCTACGTCGAGATCGGTGTCGTCGTGGTGCTACTGCTCCTCGTCGCAGCACTCCTAGCCGGGCAAGCCCTCGGCCAGCCGGTCCTACTCTCCTATGCCGAAACCGGTAGCATGGAGCCGACCATCGACGCCGGGGACGGCTTCGTCGCGATCCCCGCCGAACTCACCGGCTCCGTCGACGAGGGCGACGTAATCGTCTTCGAGGCCGAGGAGGTCCACGGGGGAGACATTACGACCCACCGCGTGGTGGGCGTCACCGACGAGGGGTACATCACGCGGGGTGACGCGAACCCGTTTACCGATCAAGATGACGGCGAACCCCCCGTTACTGACGGGCAGGTGCTGGCGACGGCCTGGCAGGTTAACGGCGAGGTCGTCGTGCTGCCGAATCTCGGGACGGGCGTGTCGACGATGCAGGCGTATATCACGAGCGTCCAACAGCGGATCGCGGCCGCGCTCGGCATGCCCGCACTGGCACGGATACAATGGGTCGCGTTTCTGTTCTTGCTCGTGAGTGCCGGAGCGTTCCTGAGTGGACTGCTCGGCGAAGGGCGTCGACGTCGGAACCGCGATCGAACCCAGTCCCGAAAGGGGGTGTACAACGTCGGACTGGTGATCGGGGTGCTTACCCTGCTCATCGTCGCCACGGCCGCGGGGACGATGCTCGCCGCGGGAGGGACCCAGGAGTACGGCGTCGTCAGCGCGGAGTTCGACTCCGATCGGGAGGACGTCATACCGAAAGGGGAGACGGCGACGTGGACCGTTACCACGCGGAACAGCGGCGTGCTGCCGAGCTACGCCGTGATTGAGCCTGCGAGTTCCGGTGTGGAGGTCGGTTCGGAGCGCCAGTACCTCCCGCCGCGGAGCGACGCCGAGGCGACGGTAGATATTACAGCACCGCCGGAGACCGGCTACTACATCAGAAGCGTTGCGGAGTACCGGTATCTGGCCGTCCTGCCGCCGTCGGTGATCTACGGGCTCCATTCGATCCATCCGTGGCTGGCCATCGGCACGATCAGCGGCGTGATCGGCGCGGCGTTCGCCCTGCCGCTGGTGTTGCTCTTCGGAGCGGGGACGGTTCGAACGCGCGAGCCGAGACGAACGATCTTTGGAGGGAGACAATCATGACTGACGAGGAACGACGATCGGTGGAATCGCAATCTGACGAACGGCTGAGTGGGGTTCGCCGGTTCGTGGCGCAGCGGTACACGACCATCGTCGTACTCCTGCTCGTGTTGCTGGTGATCGGCGGGGCGTTCACCGCCACGACGCTGGCGGGTTCGGATACCGACGACCAGCAGGAGCTCCCGGCGACGGTGTCCGATTCGGCCGAGTTCACGCACTCGGCAACGGTTCAGAACGGCACTGAAGTGTTCGAGGACGACGACGTGTTAGAGAACCGCGGGACGTACTTCACACGCGTCTCGCCGGAGCTCGATGTCGAGTACGAGTACCAACACGAGACGGCGAACGGGACCGTCGACATCGAGACGGAACTTCTGTTAATACTGCAGTCGAGCGACGGCGAGGAGGTGTACTGGGAGCTGACCGAATCGCTCGACAGCGAACAGTCGGCCTCGGTCGCTGTCGGGGACTCTCACACCGTCGCCTCGTCGGTCGACGTGAGCGATCTTCAGAATCGGGTCGAAAGGATTCAGGAGAACCTCGGTGCCGACCCGGGAGAGACCGACGCGAGAATCGTCGCCCGGTCGGAGATCGAGGGCACGGTCGAGAACCAGTCGGTTGCCAACGTCCGAGAGGACGTGCTCGTCGTCACCCCGGACGGCGAAACGTACAGCGTCGACACGACGATGGACGATACAGGGTTCGGGGATCGGACCGAAACCGTCGCCGGAACAGCCGAGAGGAGTTCGCTCAGAACGATCGGCGCACCGCTGCTGTTCGTCATGTCGCTATTGGGTCTCGTCGGTGTCGTCGGCGCGGAGAAACGCGGCCATCTGCAGATTCCAGCCGATACACGGCATCACGCCGACCGCAAGAAGTTCGACGACTGGATCACGACCGGATCCCTGCCGGCATCGCTCGCGGATCAGCCGACCATCGAGGTCGATTCGCTCGAAGGGCTCGTCGACGTCGCGATCGACAGCGATCGGCGCGTCATCGAAGACTCCAGCACGGAGTGCTACTACGTCACAGAGGACTCTATACTGTACAAGTACGAGCCAGCGGCTGATTCTGCTGGGAGGCAAGAAGACGGATCGGCCTCGGAGGGAGACCGGGACGACAAGTCCGATACCGCTGCGTGATGGCCAGTCGGTGGATGACTGAAACGGTCGCTGGGAGTTCGATCAGACATTTTAGATGACTCTCAGGACTCCAATGGCGATTTAGAGGGCGGCGCTGGGTCCGTGAGAAGTAGATGGAACCGTCCCACTGGCGCCTTATTGTTGCTATTAGCTATTTCTAATAGCTATATTATTCCGCTGCTACGACATGGTACACGAACGCTTGCGAGCTAGAGACTCCGTCTAGCGAACCATCAGCTCGTATATATATACGCCCCATTACCGGGCACTATCTGATACGTGGCAGCTGGCGAGACGCCGTCTGTCGCGTGAAACAACTATGACAGACGAAAACAGCGGACCACTCAATCGACGAAGCGTACTGGCCGGGATCGGCGCGGCCGGTGCCGGTGCAGCACTCGGAGGCTTCGGCACATCAGCACTCTTCACCGACGACCAGCATCTGGACGACAACGAGATCGTCGCGGGCGAACTCGATCTCGTCGTCGACTGGCAGGAAGCGTACGACATGGGCGATGGACTGAAGCTCATCGACGTGTTCCCCGCCGCGGACCACGGGGCGACAGAGCAGGCAGATCTCGATACTGTCGAAGACTTCTGCACGAAATACGGCGGCATCGACGATCCGCTACACAGCAAGAAGCGGTCGATCATCGACTATCACACTGGGGACGTCACCAAGGGGACCGAGGTTGACGAACCGCTCGTCCACCTCGACGACGTCAAGCCCGGTGACTGCTGGGAGACGACGCTCAGCTACCACCTCTGCGGGAACGACGGCTGGGTCTGGTTCCGGACGAAGAACCTCCGCTTTGAGGATGAGGACGCCAACAACAAACCGACCGACCACCTCGCGGACAAGGCGCAGGCGCGCGTCTGGTACGACATGTACGAGGGGGCAGAGGACTCGAGCAACGGCGCGGGCTCCGTTAGCGACGAGATCGACAAGGATACCCCGGAGATCGACGAGATCATCGTTACGGGGGACGATGATCGGTTCGGTCAAGCAGCCTCGAACTACAACTGCGGCGACTACGAGGACAATCTCGACCGGTTCGAGGACGGCGACCTCGACGGCGACGAGCTGTTCGGATCGGACTTAGCGGCCGGTGACACTGCGACCGGGGACTGTGGCACGATCACGGTCGACGCCACAGGCTCCGGAAGCGTCACGCTCTCGTCGGACGACGCCGTCGTGATCGTCAGCGTGAAGGGCGGTGATGAGGGCGAGCAGATCTACGTCTTCGATGAGCCGGTCGTCCTCGACGGGGCGACGTTCTCGACGCCCACCGGACAGGGCATCAGCAACATCGACGTATGCTGTTTCGAAAACGGCGACAATGGCGGCAACGGCGGGATGGTCGAGCCGGGCGACAACGTCTACCAGGGGGGCAAAGAGCCGCTCATCGCTGAAGGGACGCTACGTGAGGTCCTCGAACAACTCGAAAACGGTGCGCTGCTCGACGCCGACCCGTACTCCGACGACATGGAGTGCACGGAGGCCTCGAACACCTACTACATCGGCTTCGAGTGGTGTCTGCCGAAGGAGGTCGGCAACGAGGTCCAGCAGGACCGCCTGGAGTTCGACTTCGGCTTCTACACCGAGCAGTGTCGACACAACGACGACCCGCAGAACCCGTTCCAGGAGTAGGAAGACGCCGAGTAGAGAAAAGTCGGATCGATATCGCCTCCGCTTGCTGTGTGGCTACTTTTTTGAATCCTGTGCTGGCGAGAGCTATCTCACTCTATGACTAGTCACGTTCGAGAGAGCACAATGCGGGGCTTCCCCACGGTCGGCCCGCGGGTGAAGCGTGAGCGTGCAGTCAGAAGGGACCACTCCGTGAGAATCGTCGAACAACGGTAGCGGAGCCACTACTCGGACTGGTCTTCCGGACCTGTCTCCTCGTCGCCGGGATCCTCGTCCGGGTTATCCTCTGCCTCGTCGCCGCCCTGCTCTTCGACGCCGGGATCGGTCTCGTCACTGTCCGACTCGTTCTGCCCGGGCTGGTCGGCCAGTGCGTCTGTCGACTCGCCATCGTCGTCACCTCCCTCAATCTCGTTGCCGTCTAGGCTGAGTCCGTCGCTCAACAGGCCACCGGTCATCCCGATCGAGAGGCTGAGGATACCGACCAGCGCGATCACACCGACGAGCGCGAGCCGACGCCGACGTGTCATTCTCCCTCACCTCCCGGTTCATCGTCGGTGTCGTGTGTGCTGTCCGCATCAGCTGCGCGTTTGGTCTCCGTTTCCTCTTGTCCCTTCTTCAGCTCCCAGAGCTCGGTGCCGACCAGCGCAAGCCCCGGCAGGATCACCAGCGAGACGATTCCGAGCCAGGTCTGGGCGAACGCTACGAACCGACCGAAGTAGGGGATCGTCAGCGTGACCTCGCCGATCACCCGCTCGCCGGGAACCGGAGCGGCATCAGGACTGTCGTTCGCGTCGCCCTGCGTGATGAACTGGGTCTCCCCGTCCCCCTGTTCTACCCCGACGACACGATGCGTGGTTCTGCGGTCGTCGTTGCCCGGCGGCACGAAGGTGATCACATCGCCCTCCTCGATCCGGTCGGGGCTGCGCTCGGTGACGATCACGACGTCACCGCCGTCGATAGCGGGCGACATGCTGTCGGAGGTGACGACATAGCTTTCGTCCGCGCCGATCACCTGCGGGACGGCGACGACGACGACCAGACAGAGCGTCAGGATAAGAGCAAACCCGAGCAGGACGCGGGCGGCGGCACTCGCCTTCCTGCGAAGATACGACATTCTCGATCACCCCTGTGGCGGCCCCTCGGTCCCGACGTGCATTCGTCTGTCGTGCAGTACGTGTGCGATCCCGGAGACGAAAAACAGCGCCGAGAACAGCAGTGCACCGAGTCCACCCGCCAGGATCGAGAACGGCGGGAGTCCGACGATCACGAGCGCGCCGAAGCCGACACAGAGCGCGCCGAGACCCGCGTAGTAGCTACTCCACGGAATGTCGTCGTGCGGGACGACATCGAGATACACGTCAAGCTGTGTCGCGGCGTCCGTAAGCGCGACCGTCGATCGATCGGGATCGAACTCGACGATTCCGCCGTCATCCATCTTCGGGAGATGGGACTGCCGGAGCGCCGTATACACCCGGACCCGTTGCTGGTAGGTGATGTCGTCGGGTGCAATGTCGTTCTCCCACGCTGCGATTTTACGGGAGAGCGTCCGGAGCGTCGCCGCGCCATCGTTCTGTCGGAGATAATGAAGCACGTGACGGCGTCGCCGACAGCTCAACATCCGAAAGGCCAGCTCCTGATCGATCCGCCGCTCGTCGACAGTCGGCTGATCGTCCTCGACCGACTCCCCGGGATCAACCTCCGCAGTCTCCTGTACCGCGGGCGCGCTCATGCTCGATCACTTCCGGGTGGGCTCCCGGTGGCGACATGGTTGCTGGATACCATCGTTTCACTATCGGATGCAACCCCACTACCGATAGTAATAAATTATATTCCTGTAGGTAAGCAAAGGCATCATTTAGTAACCAGTGTTATCGCGCCGGTAAGCCGCTTCTACCGGCACTGAGCGGGCCGCAGAGTTTAACCGCTCTGCGGCGTCACCGACCGCGCTGGCGAACTGGACGACGACCGTTCGACATCGACGGGAATCGACTCCTCCGAGGCCAACTGCCGGGTGAGATCCTCGACCTCTTGTGAAGCGCCGACTACGGTGGCAACGTCACCGAAACGGCGCTTCGGAAGGCCGCATCGCGATCCGAATCGGCGAGAGTGGCCTTCGATTCGTCCCGCCTTCCGATCGGTTTCACACGCCGCTGTGACGATGCCTGCAGCCGGCTCGAGAGGCATTATTTTCGTTTAGCTAATTTTACTTACAGTATACATATTATATTGTTTAAGATAATATAGAATGCTCTTACTTCGACTACAGAAGGTAACTCTCTAACGTCCATCTTGTTGTGTATATATATCCCACCCCCTCCGGTCACCATCTCGTGTAGTGTTCCCGAACAAACCGGGGCACACGGTGAAAGCATGTCGAAGGAATCCAACCGAAACATCACACGACGCAACGTGCTTGCTGGCATCGGCGCTTCCGGTGTCGGGATCGCGCTGGGCACACAGGGCGTTGCTGCAGGCGAACAGAACGACGAAGACGACAACTATCCCGTCCCGGTCGCGATGGACTGGCAGGAGTCGTTCTACAGGGGCGGGAAATGGAAATACGTCGAGTCCTTCCCGGACAGCCACAACGACGCGATGCAGGACGACCATATCGACTACTGCGACGGAGGGATGATGAACGACGCCCTCGTCGACGTCGATGACCCGCTCAGCTCGCACCTGCGCACGGACAACAAGTACACCGATCCGGGCGACCCGCTGATCGACTTCCACGGCGTGAAGCCGGGCTACGGCGGCGAGGCGACGCTGAGCTACCACCTCTGTGGCGAGCCGGGCGAACTCGAGTTCTATGCCCACGATGTCGATGTCGACAAGAAGCTCGCGCACATGGCTCGAGCGCGCGTCTGGTACGACGAGTACGACGGATCGAACGATAACCACGTCAACTACGACGACCACGACGACAACGACGACAACGACGACCACGACGACAACGACGACAACGATGGGTCGCCGGGAGACAACGTCTACCAGCCGTACGAGCCGATTATCGCCCAGGGATCGCTCAAGGATGTGCTCTACAAACTAAAGGATGGCATCCACGTCTCCGGCGAGCCCTATGTCGCGTCGCCGGACGATATGGAGGGGATCCACTACTACGGCTACCCGCGGAAGAACACGAGTGGCATGAAGACGCCGCCCGCCGAAAAGTATGAACCCGGATGGATCACCGACTACAACGTCGACAGGCACGTTCACGGCAAGAAAGTCAAGGAAATGGCGGACCTCGCTGAGGGCGTCAAGCTCTACATCGAGGGCACCGGATACGTCGCCCGCGACAAGCACAAGCCGCTTCCCGACCTCCGCATCACGGTCGAGGAGGTCATCACGGACAAGAAAGGGAAGCCGGTCGGCTTCGAATGGACGAGCAACCTGGCGATCTGCCGGATCGAGATCGCCAGCGGCGACCATACGAAGCTAAACGTGTTCGATCGGGCGCGATCGGGCACCGCACTTGCGCCGCTCTATGACGACCACGACGACAAACACGGCCGACGGCGGCCAATGACCGGTGTCCGATTCGGCGCCGTCGGCGACCACGACGACGACTGGTGCATCGAGAACTCCAGCACTGGGCACATCGGCTTCGAGTGGTGGCTTCCCAAGTACGCGGGGCTCGACGAGAAGACCAAGTTCGAGGCCAACTTCGATTTCAATGCGGTGCGGTGCCTGACGGAACCGGGGTGTCCGGATTGTGAGGTGCCGGATCCAGGCGAGGACGACTTCGATGTCACCATCGAGAGCATCGACGATAGCGCCTTCCCGACCGTAGAAGCTACTGCACGCGTGGACACTGCTGCGGGCGGCGAAGGCGTTCTGGAAGCAAGCGACTTCCAGCTCTGTGAGGAGACAGTCGGTGGGCTCGGCGACGGTTACTGTGGCCAGGAGATCGACGACGTCGCTTTCGGTGGCGAACAGGAGGAAACCCTCGCCGACATCATGCTCGTGATGGATACGTCCGGCTCGATGGGCGGCAGCAAGATCGAGAACGCCAAAGACGGTGCAATAACGCTCTTTGGCGGTGATACCGATACCGACAACGATGCGAACGACGGCGGGTTCGACCCGACGGTCAACGTCGGTCTCGTCGAGTTCAATAGCTCTGCGTCCCTCGTCTCGGGGCTTGGAACGGATCAGAACCAGGTCGAAGACGACATCGACGGTCTCAGTGCTGGCGGTGGCACGGACGTCGGTTCTGGAATCTCCAAGGCTCAGCTTGAATTCGACAGCTCCGGGAACAACCGCGACAACGCTCCCGACTTCATGATCGTTCTCGGGAACGGGGATACGTCAGGGGGCGAAATGCCAGCGAACGATGCTAAAAACAGCGGGACGACGATCTACGGGATCGCGTACGGTTCAGGTGCGGCGGTGAGTGATTTCGAGGATATCTCCGGGGAAGTCCCCAACGACCCCGACTACGAGGACTACACCTTCGACGCCGACGAGGACGATATCACGGACATCTTCGACGAGATCGGCCAGCAGATCTTCGGTACCTACACTCTCGAATACGAGACGGAAAACTTCGCGACCGACGGCAACGACCGCAACGTGCTGGTGTACGTCGATGACCCCGACGAGGGCGACGCCGACACGACAGAAACCTACACTGCACCGAGCAGTTGAACACCACATCGACCGGTATCACACCCGGTCGTTCTGATCGATGGAGAATCGTGGGGTGAGATTCCACGGGACAGAGCACGCAGACGGCGTCGCTGCCAGCACCAAGAGCATCGTCGAAGGCGCCAAGCCCGGCGACGAAGACGAGTTCTGCAAGGGGTTCGAGGTTCACGATACTCCGGGCTACGTCGTAGTCGTGGCGGATGCAGTGGACGAAACCGGACAGACGCCGGAAATCACCCTCCTCGATCACGTCCTGACTGATACTGTCCCGCTAGTAAGCCTATTCTATCGATACTGGTTGAGTCGTTTTTTCAGCCGTTTTGCGGCGTCGCCGGCCGCGCCGGTGAACTGGTCGACGTCTGAATCGCCCCGCCCGGCGCTCTCGCCGGCGAAGATGATCCCTCGTGAGGAGTTGACGACGCCGACGCCGTCGGCGAGGCCATGTTCGACCGCGGCTTCCGCGTCCCCGCCCTGACTGCCGACGCCCGGGACGAGGAAGGGGAGGTCGGGCACCTGCTCGCGGACCGACTCCAACTCCTCCGGCGTGGTCGCGCCGACGACGAGTCCGACGTTGCCGTTCTTGTTCCACGTGTCCGCGAGTGCGGCAACGCGCTCGTAGAGCAGGTCCCCTTCGGCGAGTTCGAGGTCCTGCAGGTCCGCGCCGCCGGGGTTCGACGTCCGGCAGAGGACGAACACGCCAGCGGTCTCGGTGTCGAGAAACGGCTGGAGCGAGTCCCGGCCCATGTAGGGGTTGACCGTGATGGCGTCCGCGGCAGTGCTGCTGGCGTCCGGGTCGACGAGTTCGGCGTACTGGCGCGTCGTGTTACCGATGTCCGCTCGCTTGGCGTCGAGGATCACTGGCACGCCTTTGCCCTTCGCGTAAGCGATAGTCTCTTCGAGCGCGCGCCAGCCGTCGGGATCCTCGTAGAAGGCGGCGTTGGGCTTGAACGCTGCCGCGTGTTCGTGCGTCGCATCGATGATCCGGCGGTTGAACGCGAACCGCGGGAGGTCGTACTCGCGGAGCGGCTCGGGGATCCTGCTCGTATCGGGATCGAGGCCGACGCTGACGACGCTGTCGACCGTCTCGATGCGGTCGGCCAGTCGGTCGAAGAAGTTCATGCTTGCTCGTGCGAGAGCAGTCCACTACAAGATACCGATCACGGCTGGAGGTGACTGGGGGGCGGTATCCGCAATAGATAGGCTCAAATCCCCCGACACGTAGTTATAGGTATGACGCTGTCGGCTGTCGTCTTCGATCTGGATGAGACGCTTGCGATCCCGCGCCGCAAGCGAGGAACGATCCTGACCGACGCGATGGCCTCCATCGACGCGCCGACCCCCACGCGACAGGAGTATCGGAACGCGCATGGACGCCATCTGACCGGCGACACCCGCGCGCCGATCTTTTCGGAGATCTTCGAGAACTACGACGCGGATACCGATCCGGACGTCGCGGCGACGGCCTACCGCGAGGAGATAGCTGCCTCGCTCGTGCCCGTCGCCGATGCCGAGTTACTCATCGATCGGCTGCGCGAACGCTACCGGGTCGGACTGTTGACGAACGGCCCGATCGTCGCCCAGCGAGACAAGATCGAGACGCTTGGCTGGGCCGACCTCTTCGACGAAACGGTCGTGACGGGCGAACTCTCGGCCGGAAAGCCGGACTCGCGTGCGTTCGAGGCAATCCTCGGCTCGCTGTCGGTGCCGGCAGCGGAGGCGGTCTACGTCGGCGATCAGGTACGGACCGACGTTCACGGCGCGAAAGACACCGGCATGCGAGCGATTCAGGTACTGTACGACGGGGGGCCTGAGCCGGACGACCGGGCCGACGCACACGTCGACCGGGCGACGCTGGCAACGAAGCTACCGGCCGCGCTCGGCGCGATGTGACTGTCGACGGAGCTACTCGGCCAGTGCCGCGCTGACCGCATCGAGGACGGCCGCCACACGCTTCGTTTCTGCGCCGCTCTCGACGAAGACGAGCGTCTTCGGCGGATGGACGGCTTTCGGACGAACCCGGAGCCCTTCGCTTTCGGCGCGTTCCGCTGCGACCGCTTGGCCTGCGGTTAGCTCTATCCGGACCCGGTCATCGTGGACGAACGCCTGTGCGATCCGGCGGCCCTCGCCGCTGTCGTGCTGGCGTCTGGAATCGTCGGGGTCTTCGACTCGCTCTTCGGTCCACTCGATATCGTAGGCCCGGTCACCGTCGGCCGTCCCCGAGACCGCCCGGTCCGGATTCGTCACCGAAAGCCGCCCGAGCGCACCGTCGACGCGCCCGTCGATCTCCGAGGAGAGCAGTTGGGCGATCCGGACGCCGTCGGTAACGCGTTTCTCGACCATATCGGATGCTCGCGCTCGGCGGGTTTCGGCTTTGCGTTCTCTCGAAGCGTCCGAGAGAGTGTCACTCCCCGCCCAGTTTCTCCCGCGCCTGCTGCGCTACATCCGAGAGGTCGATCCCGTTCCGGCGCCCGAAGACGACGGCGGCAGTCTCGATAGTCACGCCGAGTTCCGACTGGAGACGGTTGATACCCGCGACCGCCGCCTGTTTCTCGATCCCCTCGTCTTCGAGCGTCGAGAGCGCCTGCTCGAAGGGTGATCGCTGCTGGATGATCTCCTCGTCGGGGACGAAGCCGTCGGGAACCTCGATCTCGTTCGGGTCGAACGTGATCTCGACGTTGCCGTCCGACCGATCGAGCAGGCCACGGCCGGTCGCGACATCGACCAGCCGGGTTGCCTGATCCGGCGAGAACCAGTCCCGGTCGAGCGACAGCGCGACGACGAACTCGTTTTCGGCGAGCCGTTCGGCCCCTTTCTGGCGGAACGGCGCGGCGACGGTGATCCGGAGGCTCATGTCTTGCAGATACAGGACGCGGTCGGTAAACCTGCCGGTCTTCGGTCTACGAGTCGATCCATTCAAGTGTTGCCCCCTGCTTCTCCACTGTATGGTAGATCACGGACGCTCTATGCGAAAGCGAACAGGCGGGCGACTGCGACCGAACACCGACCGCAAGAAACACCAACTCGGCCGCGAACCGACCGAGACCGGTCTCGGCGAGACGTCGATCCGAACCATCGACGCACGCGGTGGCACCCGCAAAGTTCGCGCACTCCAGATCGATGCCGCAAGCGTCGCTGACGGCGACGAGACGGTCCAGGCGGAGATCGAGGACGTCGTCGAGAACGCGGCGGACCCGAACTACGCGCGACGAAACATCATCACGAAAGGTGCGGTCATCGAGACGACCGAAGGGCGTGCCCGCGTGACCTCTCGACCCGGTCAGACCGGTCAGGTCAACGCCGTTCTGGTCGAGTAACGCTCAGAACTGCTAGGTCGGCCCGCCCGAGGACGGATCGGTGTCGGCGGCACACTCGACACAGATCCCCACATCCTCTTGATAATGCGTTCGACAGACCATCGCTCCACAGTTACGACACTGATCTACTGCCTGCGCTTGTTCACAGACCGCACAGAGGCCAGTCACGCTCATATAGATGGTACCGATGCGCACGATATTAACTGCCAATGGTCAGAACGCTCGCGGAACTCTTCTCAGACGCTGGGAATCGCCAGCCCGTTAAACAGGAGAACGCGCTGAGATACTGGTACGAACAGCACCCGGGTGATACAATGGCTACGTCTAGACAACACGAAGAGGTCGTCGGGGAACCGTCGGGGCGGAGACAGCGTTCGGTCGACCGACCGGAGAGCGAGGCACCGACCGCCGATCGAACGATTCTGACACTCGACGGCGCAACCAAGCACTACGGTCCCGAAGTCGCCGTCGACGAACTGTCGCTGTCAGTGGTCGACGGGGAGTTCATCACACTGCTGGGGCCCTCAGGCTGTGGCAAGTCGACCACGCTGCGACTGATCGCCGGCCTCGAACGCCCCGACGAAGGGGTGGTCCGGATCGAGGGCGAGACGGCCGCCGAGGCCGGGGGTGGAGCCTTCATTCCGCCGGAGAATCGCGACGTCGGCATCGTCTTTCAGGACTTCGCGCTCTTTCCGCACATGACTGCCGCCGAGAACGTCGCGTTCGGTATCGAGGACCTGCCGGAGGACGAACAGGACCGGCGCGTCGCCGACCTGCTCGAACTCGTCGGGCTGGACGAACAGGGCGACTCCCGCCCGGAAGAGCTCTCCGGCGGTCAGCAGCAGCGCGTCGCGCTCGCCCGGGCGCTCGCGCCCGAACCGGAGATCCTCCTGCTCGACGAACCGTTCTCGAACCTCGACGTGGATCTGCGCGTCGAGATGCGCGAGGAGGTCCGACGGATCGTCAAAGACACCGGCGTGACAGCGGTCTCTGTCACCCACGACCAGGAGGAAGCGCTGTCGATCAGCGACCGGGTCGCCGTGATGCACGAGGGAAAAATCGAGCAAGTCGGTGCGCCCGAAGCCGTGTTCCAGCGCCCGACGTCCCGCTTTGTCGCGAACTTCCTCGGCCACGCGAGTTTTCTCTCCGGCTACGTTCAGGGCGACGAGATCGAGACGTCTGTCGATAGCCTCCCCCGCGAGCAGGTCCACGGCCTGCAGTCCGAGTACGATCACACCGAACTCGACGTACTGGTCCGGCCCGACGACGTGCTCACGACGTGCAACTGCAACGGTGACGCCGACGGCGAGATTACCTACCGACGCTATTTAGGCCCCACCGTACTGTACCGCGTCGAACTCGATACCGGCGAGACGGTACAGTGTATGCACAACCACAGCGAGAAACTCGAACTCGGCGACCGGGTCGACGTGGGACTCGTTGCCGATCACGAACTGGTCTGGTTCCCCGTCGAGGACGACGCCGGAGCCTGATCGGGTCCACATCGTTTTGTGTCCGATCCCCATAGAGTGGTGTATGTACAGACGAATCCTGCTTCCGACCGACGGGAGCGCGGGGAGTCAGCGGGCGATCGACCACGCCGTCGCACTGGCTGACGAGGTCGGAGCGACGATCCACGCGGTTTACGTCGTCAACACGAGCGAGTACGATGAACTCGAGGGGATCTCTACCGACGAACTCGAACGGAGTGGCGAAACCGCCCTCGATGGAGTCCAGCGGGCCGCCGGACGGGTCGGCGTCGGCGTCGAGACGGAGCTACGGCGCGGGATCCCACACGAGGAGATCCTGGCGGCCGCCGACGATACAGAGGCGGACGCCATCGTGATGGGCACCCACGGTCGGACGGGGATCGACAGGCTCCTCGTGGGGAGCGTCACAGAGCGGATCGTCAGGGAGTCGCCGATTCCGGTAACGACGGTTCGCGTCTCCGAGGAGACGAGCGCGATCGATTCTCCCGAGCGCGCGCTCGAACGCGCTCGTGAGGCGGTCGAAGAGGCCGGTCACGACGAGATCAAAGTGGTCGACGACCCCTATCGGGGAACCAGTTTCTGGATCGTTCCGATGGAGCTAGAAGGGGGCGACGCGCGGGTGCATATCGACGCGGCGACGGGGAGTATCCGTATCGCGTCGCCGGAGAACTGAGACTGGGACCGATCGACCGTAAAAGGAACGTGTTAGCTGCGGACGATCGGGGGGTGGCGAGTCGCGAGCGCG
>Ga0136562_100027_pt1 | contig 75026 bp, 86 predicted proteins | sample AntCluMetagen312_FD_104784 | JGI IMG/M metagenome (GOLD analysis project Ga0136562, IMG submission 104784) | Saline lake microbial communities from Club lake, Antarctica - Metagenome #312 | ecosystem: Environmental > Aquatic > Non-marine Saline and Alkaline > Saline | place: Antarctica: Club lake...
AGGTACGGTCGATTTCTTCAACGACACAGGCGGTTACGGCTTCATCGAGACTGAGGACGCGGACGAGGACGTCTTCTTCCACATGGAAGATATCGGCGGCCCCGACCTCGAAGAGGGACAGGAACTGGAATTCGAAATCGAACAGGCACCCAAAGGGCCGCGCGCGACCGAAGTCACCCGACTGTAAGTCGCTGCCGCAGTTCTGACGGTTTTTGACGCCGACGGGAACCACTCATCGGCGTCGCTAGCTACCTCCTGAGCGACGGCCTCGCCGCGCGAAACGGTTTTGTGGCACTACCGAGTAGCGACGGCCGTGCCAGAAGATTCGTCGCTTACGGAGTTCGTCGGGGGAGACGGCCAGTCGGAGAGCGAGAACGAGGGCGACGCCGACCAGCCAGCGCGCGACGAGACGTCACCGGCAACCGTCACCTACGCGTGGGACGACGCGGGGAGGGAGTGTGCGGCCTGTGGAGAGACAGTTACGAAACGGTGGACCGGCGAGGAGGGGATGGTCTGTGGGGCCTGCAAGAGCTGGTAGCTACCGGTCTTCGTACCGCAGTTCGGCCAGTACGGGCAGGTGATCTGAGGGATACTGATGCCGGCGATCCGTCTCCGAGCAGATGCCACACTGCCGGACTGACAGGGGCCCATCGACGAACACGTGATCGATGATCCAGTCGGGGTGGAGCGAACCGAAATCCGTCCGCGTCGTGTGGGGACCGAAAGGCGAGAAATCGCTCGCGGATCGGGCATCGCGAAACCCGCCCTCGACGAGTCGCCGATACGGTGGCGAGTCGGCCTCGCAGTTGAAGTCGCCGGTCAGAATCGTCGCGCCGTCGCCGTCGAGTCGTCGAGCGAGCAGGGACGCCGCTTCGCGTCGTGCTCGCGCACCGTCGTAGTCGAGATGCGTGTTACAGTGGGTGAGCGTCCGCCCGGTTCGCTCGTCGCGAAGCCGAAGTCGCGTCGCGATCCGGGGGAGTTCGGCGTCCCAGCCGACGCTACCAGGATTCTCGGGCGTCTCGGAGAGCCAGAACGTCTCGCGGTCCAGCATCGAGAACCGATCCCGCCTGAACCCGATCGGTGAGCGCTCGCCGCTGCCATCGGCGTTGCGGCCCCGGCCAACGATTTCGTACGCTGGAAGCCGCTCGCGCAGATCGGCTAGCTGGTGCGGGAGCGGTTCCTGATACCCGACGATATCCGGACGGCGGGAGCGGACGACGTCCGCGACGGCATCCCGGCGCTCGTCCCAGACGTCGTCGCCGTCCTCGGGCGTGTCGTACCGGACGTTGTAGCTCATACTCCAGAGAGCGGTCATGGAAGGGCGTCCGTTCGGCCGACGCAAATGTCCCCCGACTCAGAGCCGCTGGACCCGGCCTGCCGTGACGTCGATCCCGGGGCCGTACTGACAGATCGGCTCCCCTTCGGGCATCTCGAACCCGGCGGCCTCGAACAGGTCGTTGCGGTCGAACTCCGCCTCGGCGTCCCGCAGGGTCCACGGTTCGTGCGCGATATCGCCGGCATAAAGCTGATCGCCGCCGATATCGACTGATGGAAGCCGGTCCTGGCCGACCGCGTAGAACCGGTAGCGCTCGGTTAGAAACGCTTCCAGCGTACCCGGTTCGGGCCGGTGGGGCTCCCCGACTGCTCGATACTCGGCGTCGAACGACGCGGGCGGGACGCCGTCGTGAGTGCGTCGACTTCTGAATCGGACATTCTCGGACGTACGAGAGACGTCCATCTCCGCGCGGTAGTAGGGCAGCCCGAACAGTTTGCGGGCGATGGGGACGCCGATCCGGTCGTCTGCGTCGAGATTGTAGAAGTAGATCCCCGGTGGCCCATCCTCGTGGGTGACGTAGGTTCGGAGGTTCAACTCGGGGAAGGAGAGGCCGAACGGGACACCGCGCGGGCTAATGTCGCTCATGACGAACGCGACGACGCTCAGATAGGCGTCACCCTCGAACAGGTCGACGTCGAGGCCGTCGGGAAGCGTCGGTCGGACGATAGCGGGGTCGACGGGCCAGTGTGCAAAGAGCACGTCCTCCCAGCGCATCGAGAGGGCGCGCGGTCGATCGGACATACGAGAGCGTTAGGACGCCAGCCCCTGAAACCTGTCGTCTAGACGAGGACGCGTTCGAGTTCGACGACGACGCCGTCTTCCGCCTCGACATCTCCGGTTAGCCGTCCGAGACAGACCGCGGCGTCGTCGGGCGTGTAACACGTGACCAGCGGTTCCGCTTCCTGTTCGTCTACGCCGTCAGCGCCGAGCACGCCCGGCGCGTACACCGGTGCTCCCTCGGCGACTTCGCGGGCCGCCGACTCGGCGATTGTCACGCGCGGGAGGTGGGTGAGTGCGCGCTCGGCGGGCGAGACGACCTCGCGTAGCGGGCCGTCCTCGCCCTCGTCGAGTTCGGCAAGCGCGTCGACGAGGTCGTGCATCGTCTGCAGGTCGGTGTCGTCGAACGGATCGGTCGCCGAGCGCCGGAGATGGCCCATGTGTGCGCCCGTCCCAAGCGCCAGACCGATGTCGTGACAGAGTTTGCGGACGTACGTGCCGCTCTCACAGCGGATCCGCACGAGCGCCTGTCGGTTTTCGACTTCCAGCAGTTCGAGGTCGTAGACTTCGCGGACGCGAAGCCGCCGGGAGACGGCGCTTTTCTTCGGCGGTTTCTGGTAGAGTCTGTCCTCGAACTCCGAGACGACTGCCTCGATATCGCTCGGGGCGTCGTCGTGGAGTTCGAGCACTGCGATGTACTCCTTGCTCCCTTCGAGAAACACCTGTGCAAGCCGGGTCGCGTCACCGAGCAGGACGGGCAGACAGCCGGTCACTTTCGGGTCGAGCGTCCCCGCGTGGGCGGCACCCCACTCGCCGGCGTACTCGTCCTCCGGGACGTGCTCGCCGACCGCATCCCGGAGCCAGCCAGTTACCTGGTGGGCCGAGGGGCCCGGTGGCTTGTCGAGGTTGACGACCCCGAAGCTAAGCAACTCGGCTGGCGTCCGTTCTGCTGGGGGGCCACGCATAGGTCAGAACTCGTAGTCGGCGTCGACCCGTAGCTTGCCCTCGTCGCTATCCTCGTCGTACCCCTCGACGCATTCGACGAGCAGGGTAAAGACCGTATCCTCGCCCCAGCGTGCAGTGTTGATACTCAGGTCGTAGATCGACAGGTCGGAGATATCGATACCGTAGTAGTCGAGATACCGCTCGTGCTCGCTGGCCTCGCGCTCTTCGGTCTCGGTCTCCGCCTGCTCGACGGATTTGTCCTCGCGGTCGGCGATCCGGGCCGCGCGGACCGACAGCGGCGCGTCGAGCCAGATCCGAACGTCGGCCTCGTCGGCAGCGAGCCAGCCCGAAAGCCGGGATTCCAGCAGGACGTCGTCGCGTTCACGGGCGATCTGCTGTAGTCGCCGGTCGAGGTCCCGGTCGATCTCGTCGTCCTCCTCGGCTAGCTCGTTGAACTCCGCGAGGGAGTAGCCCCGTTCATTGGCCAGCGAACGGAAGATATCGCCGCCGCTGACGTGCTCGATGCCGAACTCCGCTGCGAGCGCCGCCGCGGTGGTACTTTTCCCGCTCCCCGGCGGTCCGGAGACTGTTAGTAACATATCCTATCTGAGCGACTGCCGGTAAAAGAGGTTATGAACTTCGATGGCGAGGCGAGGGGAGTCGAGAGGTCTACGACGGCGTCGTGTTGATGTTCAGCGACTTCCGGATCAGCTGGGTGAAGCCCAGCGAGCACAGGAAGTACCAGACGATCCACGACTGCATGGGGCCAACGATCCCCGCATCGAGGACTACTTCGCCCGCGAACGGCATCACCATCGTCTGCTCGGCCGCCGTCAACTGGCCCGCATTGACCGCCCAGTAGATCCAGAGGAAGATGGGAATGGTAAGCACCATGATCCAGACCATCGGGCGGAACTGCTCTTTGAACATCCCGATCTGGTCGCCCATGGCGTCCATCTGCTCCTCTTGGATGCGTTCGAGAGCCTCGTCGTCACCGCGCTCTTTGGCCTCTTCGCGGCGATCCTGTAGATCCTGCATCTGGTCCTGATACTTCGACATCTTGTCCATGTCCATCAGGTTTGCCTGCAGGATCGTCGAGTACATCCCGGTCAGCATCGCGGCGATCAGGATCACCGCATAGAACGGGAGCACGGCGTCGATCGGGCCGAGGAAGACGTTGATCGTCCCGCCGATCAGGTCCCGAACTGGGTTGAAGTAGTATCCGACCATCATCGCGACCGTCGCGACGCCGGCCATCTTGTCCCACTGTGTCCAGGAACTCTCCTCTTCGACTTCGGGACTCTCCTCGTCGGGGAGCGAGATATCACCGTTCTCGTCGATGACTTCCTCGACGCCGTCGGGATCGGAGAACTCGAACCCGCCGTCGCTACTCCTGAGGACACCCTTCTCGATCAGGCGGCCCCACTGGCCGCTGGTGACGTCCCGTTCGACGTCGGTCCACTCGACCTCGCCGCCGTTCTCGTCGGCGGCCCGCTTGATCGCCCCGAGGGCATCGGCGAAACTCTCGTCTTCTTCGACGAGAGTCTCTACTTTCTCCGCTGTCCGAACCATTTGCTACCATCTAGGAGGGAGGGGTATTCAACAGTTGTGATCGTAGGGAGTGCTCGAAGCGAGCCACCCCGTGCGTGATCAGACCGCGTCTTCGATCGTCGCTTGGACTTCCTCCCAGACCTCGTCGGGAGTTCCTTCACCGTCGATCCGGACGAGATCGCCCTCGTCTTCGTAATGCTCGACCACTGGCTGAGTGTTCTCTTCGAAGACGCTCAGGCGCTCGCGAGCGGTCTCCTCAGTGTCGTCCTCACGCTGGACGAGACGCTCGCGGACCGCCTCGTCGTCGGGCATGTCGAACTCCGTGTGATAGACATCGTCCGTCTCGGGATCGACGCGTCGGCCGGTGAGTCGGCGGATCAGCACCTCCCTGTCGACATCGAGTAGCAGGACCGCGTCGAGGTCGGTGATCTCCGAGAGATACTCGGCCTGGTCGAGGTTACGCGGGTAGCCGTCGAGCACGTAGCCGTCTGCCTCCTGCAGGGCCGTCTTGACGATCTCGTTGACGACCTCGTCGGGGACGAGTTCTCCCTGATCCATGTACTCGCCGGGCGTGTCGTACTCGGTATCGAGATGACTGATATCCATTTCCTTGTTCGCGCGTAGCGCGTCGCCGGTCGTGACGTGTTCCACATCGAATTCCTCGCTGATCCGTGCGCTCTGTGTTCCTTTGCCTGCTCCGGGTGCACCGAGTAGCAGTACGTTTGGACTGACCATACGTGGAAAATAGCCTCCCGAGTTAAAGCTTTGAAGAAACCGTTCCGCCTTTGAGAGCCTACCCCGAACGCACGAGTATGAACAGATTCGATGCCGACACGCCCGAGGACCGCCGCGAACTTGCGGAGGATGCCATCGCCGCCCACCGAGAGCGCGACAGCGCCTTCCTGACGCTCGAAGCGGAGCGACCGGCGGAGAGGACCGATGAGGACGCCGTAGCGCCGTGGATCCAGCTAGCAGACGACACGCTGAACCTCGACTGCACGGACAGCGAGCTCGACCGGCTCAAGTCCCTCCTCGACGAGTACCCCTCCTTCACCGTCGACGAACTCGTCCGGCCCGAGGAGGCCGAGGGGACGAACGCCCGCATACTCGCCCGGACCGACGACGAGCGGATCGCACAGTTCGTCGAGGACGTCTTCCGGCAGGTGTACGAACAGGACGAGGCGTACCGGCTCTGGGCCGCGGGCGTCTGAGTCGCCCGGCAGGCCGTGGTCGTCGGCGAGTCCTTGCCGCGGCCGGACGACGACGGACTTTTGCGACGCGCGAGCACGTTTGTGCGTATGCCCGCGACCGCACATCACGTCGGTATCACCGTATCGGATCTCGACCGCGTCGTCTCGTTCTACCGCGACGTGCTCGGACTGGACGTCCTGACGCGCTTTTCCGTCTCCGGAGAGGCGTTCTCGACCGGCGTCGGCGTCCAGGGCGCGACCGGCTCGTTCGCCCATCTGGACGCCGACGGGATCCGGATCGAACTCGTCGAGTACGAACCGGAGGGGGCGGCCGTCGACGACGCCGCGCTCAACCGTCCCGGTGCGACGCATCTGGGACTGGATGTCGAGGACCTCGATGCGTTCTACGAGGCACTCCCCGGGGACGTCGAGACGATCAGTCCGCCCCAGACGACAGAGAGCGGGACGCGGATCTGCTTTCTGCGCGACCCCGAGAACAACCTCGTCGAGATCCTGGAGCAGTAGGGCTCAGGCGTAAAACAGCGCCGGCCGCCGCTCCGACTCGTCGGCGTCAGCGAGGTCGAGGTCGGCCCGCGTCCGGTCGCCGATGAGGTGCTCGAAGACGTCGATGGCGGATTCGCGAAGCAGTGGGGCGTTGTCGTTTCCGCAGTTCTCCGAGTAGGTGCAGGCCGGACAGCCGTCGGGACGGCCACACTCGCAGTTACGGAGTTGATCGCGTGCGTGCGCGGCGAGCGTCTCGAACTCCTCGTAGATAGCACGCGCAAAGCCGATCCCCCCCTCGACGCCGTCGTAGATGAACCAGCCCGAGGCGGTGCCGGTAGAACTCTCGGCACGATCCGCGATAACGGCCTCGACGGCATCGAGCGAACGCTCCGCGGTCGCACCGAGTTCGTCGTGCTCGGGGCTGGCGTAGTGGCTATCGAGGACAAGCGTCGAGAGCCCCCCCAGATCCCCCTGATCCACGAGCAACTCCAGCGGCGCGGTCTTTATCATGGCGTGTTCGGCGGCGTGGAGTCCCGCCACGTAGCCGATCTGAGGTGTACCCGCGCGCTCGGCGTCGACGCCCGTCTCAGTTCCGTACTCGCGGTATTTTTCGAGCAGGCCGCGCTCGATCTCCTCTGATACCTCGACCCAGCAGAGTTGGGTCTCCATCCTGATCGGCGGGCGGGCGGTCGGAAGCATTCGCTCTTTTGGCTCGTTCGACTCGACGTACACCTGATCGTAGGAGTGGTGATGGACGAGCACGGTTCCAGTGCCGAAATGCAGGGTAAAGCCGTTGACTTCGCGCGAGCGCTCCGACTCGGCGTCGACGACGTTCACGTCGGAAAGCGTCCGCGTGTAGTATTCCCGGTCGACCGGTTCGAGTTCGACGACTGGCTGCGGTCGGTCGTCGTGAATCGCCGTCACCTCGAACTGCTGGCCGTCGAACAGCCGTACCGCACCCTCGTGGTAGTCGCGGAAGGCGCGATTTCGCGCGACGTTCTCGGCGTCGAAGTCGCCGACCGCGGCCTCGTCGACGTCGTCGGCCAGTCGGAGTTCGTACTCGTCGCCGCCGGTGCCGTAGATGCTCACCTCTGTCTGGGGGCGGCGCGCGCCGGCGTAGTGGACTACGGCGTCGAGATAGCCGGTGAGACGGCCAGCACGTCGCCACATCTCGACGCCCGCGCGGAGTCGCTCCTCGCTGGCGAAGCGCCCGATATCCGCCCGGTCGAGCGCGATTTCGTCGGCCGCACAGAGCAGGTGCTGGGCGAAGACGGCATCGTTGTCGGTGTCGACGACGGCGTCCTCGACGTCTGTATCGAGGAGGTACTCGGGGTTGTCGACGACGTACTGGTCGAGCGTGCGGTGGTCGGCGACGAGGACGCCCACGCTCCGGGAGCCACCCCGCCCCGCGCGGCCGATCCGCTGCCAGAACTGCTGGCGCTGGCCCGGATAGCCCAGCAGGACCACGCCGTCGAGATCGCCGATGTCGATGCCGAGTTCCAGCGCGGAGGTCGTCGCCAGTCCGGCGAGCGAGCCGTCTTTAAACGAGGATTCGCGCTTCTGGCGCGTGATCCGGCCCATTCCCGCGTTGTAGGCTTCGAGCGAGGGAAACGGCCCGTTCGTGGCCCGGTAGTAGCCCGGATGCTCGGAGCGGTGTTCCGCCGCGCGCCGGACAGCGATTTCGGTGAGCTTTCGGCTCGGACAGAACAGCAGTGAGCCAACGCCGTGGTAGGTGAGATGGTTCCAGAGCCGCGGCGCATCGACCGAGGCGGGCACCCGCGAGCTGATGCCGCCGTCGACGCCGGGTGCGCTCGGCGGGTCGTCCGCCGCGAAGGTTCCTCGCTCCTCCCCGCTCCCCGACGGCGGTGGGTTCCACAGCAACAGATCACGAGGGCCGCGCGGCGACCCGTCCTCGTCGACGACCGTCACTGGTTCGTCGAGCAGTTCCTCGGAATGCTCCTCGGGGTTGCCGATAGTCGCCGACGTCAGGACGTACTGCGGATCGCCGCCCCAGTGGGAGACGACCCGGCGAAGCCGTCGGAGGATCCACGCGACGTGCATCCCCTGGACGCCGGTGTGAGTGTGGGACTCGTCGAGAACTACGAGGTCGAGACCCGTGTAGAACCGGCTCCAGCGGTCGTGATCGTGGAGATACGTGCTCACGCCCATCGGGTTCGTCAGGATCACGTCCGCGCGCTCTCTGATCTCCCGCCGCTCGCTCTGGGGGGTGTCGCCGTCGTAGCGCGCGACGCGGACGTCGAGTCCCATCTCGTCGTAGCGATCGGCCAGACTCTCGCGCTGATCGCCCGCAAGCGCCTTCGTCGGGTAGATGCACAGCGCGGTCGCACCGGCGTCGCCAGTCCGGGAGCCGTCCGGCGCAAGCACGCCCGAATCGAGCAGGTTCCGGGCGATCTGGAGGGCGTAAATGTCGGTCTTGCCGGAAGACGTCGACGTGGCGACGGTGACGTTCTCGTCCCTGTCGAGCGCGTCGAGCGCGTCGGCCTGATGACGGAACGGCTCGAAGGGGTAGCGCTCGGCCAGCGTCGGCCGTAACACCTCGCCGGACGGGAGGGTGTCGGCCTCGCGTGCCGGGAGCGGCCGGTACGTGATCGAGTCGGAATCGAGCGAGACGCCCTCGCGCGGGAACGTCTCTATCAGCCGTTCGATATCGATAGTGGAGTCCTGAGTCATATCAAAAATCGGTAAGTCCGGTCTGCTGGCCGCCCGAATCGGTCGCACTGTCGCTCGGATCGCGGCGCTCGGCATCCTCGATCGCCTGCCAGACGTGCCAGAGCGCCCGGCAGTCGTCCTCACAGTAGCGCTCGTGACGCGTCCAGTCTGGTTCCGCGGCCGGGTCGTCGGGTGCACGCATGAACCGCTGGTAGGCCGCGGCGGTCTGTGCACCTGTCAGTCCCGTCTCACCGCCGCCGTAGCCGAGCGCTCGTGACACGTCGTCGAGTTTGTTCGTCCGCCCGGGGAGGAGCGCGTTCCCGTCCCGCACTCCCCACGAGTATAGGTCGTGTTTCCAGAGATCCTGCCACGCCTCGACGTACTTGGGGGCGTGCTGGCGCACGAACCGTTCGATCACAGGGTAATCGAAGCCGTCGCCGTTCCACGTCAGTATCGTCCGCTCGGCGTGGCTGGCGAACAGGTGATCGCAGAACTGCCGGACGTTCCGGCCCGGATCGCTCGGCGTTTCGTCCTCGATGAAGGCAGTGTACTCGTCGGTCTCCGGATCGTAGACGCCGAACTGCCAGACGACTGTCGGCGAGAGACCATCAGTCTCGATATCGAGACAGATCGGCGGCCGACCGTTGCGCAAGGCAGGAAGCGACTCGTTGGTGAGTCGCAGGGGATCGCCCGTCTCGATGACCTCGGCGTGGGCGTGCATCCGCTCGGCCGAGTCCCGCCCGACGCCCGGGAGATCGGCGAGCGTGGCGACCGGCGTCTCGGCGAGTCCGGAGCGCGTCGTGATCCCCTGTCGGTGCAGGCTGGCTTCCGTCTTCGCGCCGACGCCGTGGATCGCCCGGAGCCCGAAACTGTCGGCGTCGACTGACTCCCCGGCGACTGCGCCGCTTGGCGTACAGGAGAGCAGCGTGAGCCGTGATCCGTCCGCGCCGCCACCCATTCCATGGACCGTCACCGGCCCGCCGCTGCCAGTGTCCCAGGGATGGTGGTAGTTCGCAGGCTGGCTCCCCGCAAGCACAGTCAGCGGGCCCGACAGTGCGTTTTGAATCTCGGCCAGCGCGTCGAGATGGGGCAATCGGGCGGTCAGCGTCGTCGGATCGTGCTCGACCGCGAGATCCGGGACGACGAGCACCGTCGGCAGGTCCTCGCCGGCGTCCTCGCCGTTCGGCAGGACCGTATCGGTCTCGGCGAGAATACTACTTTCGCGGACAGAAACGAGTTCGTGGGTCATTGTCGTCGGATCGACCGCCGCTGTGTCGACGACTTCGCCCTCCCGTGCGCGGCCGTGGTGTCCGACGTGGTCCGTCCCCGCCCGTGGGGCGATCACCGGGACCGTGGCGACGGTGCGAACGCCGCCGTACAGTTCCGGATCGAACTCGCCGGGCAGACAGACCGCGTCGGGATCGAAGTACGCCAGCGCGTCCTCTATGGCGGTACGGGAGAGGCGATGTCCCGCGTCCGCGGGAACGGAGAGGAGATCCAACGAGGAATCGCCGGCCATTGAACGCTGAGAGGGCCCGGAGAGAAAATAAACCTGTGGACGACAGACCAGTCGTCGGTCCCTTGAGGGGATGTCCGATCAGCACCGGTCACCTCATGACGGTGTCGCGAGGTGGTCGACCGCCGCCTCGGGGCCGACGTACTCGACCGTTTCAGTGTCGTAGTCGACATCGACGACGCCGTTCTCGGCGAGCGTCGGGAGTATCTCCTCGTACAGGAGCGTCTCGACGTCCGTTTCATCGTCCGGGAACACGCCCATTTCCTCAACAGCGAGTCGGTGGGCAAGCGCGGGAATCGGGAGTGCAAGCGTCGTCGTCTCAGCGATGGCCGCAGCGACATCCCAGCGCCGGCGCAGCGTCCGACCATCGCCGCCAAGCAGTGTCAGGAGTGTGCGAATCGCGTCGGGGTCCACCGGTTCCTCGTCGAAGACGCTCTCGAGTTCGCGACGGATCCGTGAGCGGCGGCTGATACCGAACGCGAGTCCGATTGCAAGCCCGAGCAGCGACAGATACTCGAAGAAGAACGCGGGGTCGGCGAGGTTGACCCGTTCGGTAAGCTGATGCAAGTAGAGTCCACCGCCGATCAGATCCGCACCGACGATGCCGGCCACGCTCCAGGCGAGGATGACCCACAGGTCGGTCGTGTCGTAGGAACTCCCGGCCAGCCGGTACGCGCCGAACACTATTGCGACGGAAACGGCTGCAACGACGATCAGTTCGGCCTGCCACCAGACCGCCGATTCTCGATGGGTTAGCAGGAAGCCGATCGCTAGTGCGCCGAGAATCGCCCCGATAAGCCCGATGAACCCCGCAGGGACTGACCGGACCATCCGACTCTGGTGTTGTGTGACTGTCGTTGACATTGTGTCCTTTTCTACAAGTCCCTGTGTAATAAGTAGTTTGGATGGGTTTATATTGAGGTATCCGAAACAAATATAGGATTGAGTATATTAAATGGAGGTGAGCACATGGTGGGACACGATCTGGATCGCAGTTTAGGACTCTACTCCACGATGATGATTAGCATGGGTGCGATGATCGGTAGTGGGATTTTCGTCCTTCCGGCGCTTGGCTACAAGAAAGCCGGACCAGCCGTTATTCTCGCATATGTGCTGTCGGCAATCGTCGTATTACCGGCCGCGCTGTCGAAGGCGGAGATGGCAACCGCGATGCCCGAGTCCGGCGGCACGTATCTCTACATTGATCGGGCGCTCGGGCCGCTATTCGGCACTATCGCTGGGATCGGTGCCTGGTTCTCGCTGACGTTCAAGAGTTCGTTCGCACTCGTCGGACTCGGGGCATATCTCCTCTTGTTCGCACCCATTTCACAGGGCGTGATCAAGTTCGTCGCCCTCGGTCTGGGCGCACTGGTCGTCATCCTAAACGTCTCGGGAACGAAACTGAGCGGCCGGGTACAGGCGGTCATCGTCAGCCTCGTCGTCGTTGGTCTCACCGCGTATACGCTGAATGGTGGCCTGCTCGCCGATACCTCCTCGTTTACACCGTTCTTCTCTGAAGGGAGCGGTGGCGTCATCACCGCAGCGGCGTTCGTCTTCGTCTCCTTCGCCGGCGTGACCAAGGTCGCAGCCATCGCCGAAGAGGTGAAAGATCCCGGAAAGAACCTTCCGCGTGCGATGCTGGGGTCGATGGCGATCATGACAGTTATCTACGTGCTCGTCGTGGCCGCAGTCGTCGGACTGGCGGACTCGGAGGTGCTAAAACACGGCGGTCCCGACGGCACCGCGTCGCTCACCCCGATGGCCGATGGTGCCGAAGCGCTGTTCGGTGGCTTCGGCGTCGGCATCATTTCCGTGATCGCAGTGGTCGCACTCATCAGCATGGCCAACGCCGGCGTGCTGTCGTCCTCACGGTTCCCGCTCGCTATGAGCCGTGACCACTTGCTCCCGCCACAGTTAGAACGGATCGACAACCGATTCAGGACGCCACGGAACTCCGTGTTGCTCACCGGGACGGTGCTGTTCCTGCTGATCGCGTTCGTGCCAGTCATCGAACTGGCAAAGCTGGCAAGCGCCTTCAAAATCCTCGTCTTCTCCATCTCGAACGTCGCGCTCATCGCGTTCCGCGAGGCGGACACGGCGTCGTACGATCCGGAGTTCGTTACCCCGGGCTATCCGTACGTACAGATCTTCGGCATCGTTGCCGGATTCGGCCTCCTCACGCAGATGGGGCTGGTCCCGATACTCGGGACGGTCGGGATCACAGTTGCCGGCGTCGTGATCTACTTCGTCTACGGCCGCTCCCGTACCGACAGGACGGGAGCGATCGGAACGATCGTTCAGCGGCGCCGCGAGGACGAAGGCCCGACCGTCGCTCCGGAGTCGGAGTAATCGGGGTCAGAAGACGAGTGACACTCGCCAGTCGGCAGTTTCTGTGAAACAGTATTCGCGCAGGTCGGCAGTCTTTGAAAAGTCCTACTCAGTCAGTAGTCCCGCCGAACGACGATCACCGGATCGCGAGTCTCGTTAGCGATCCGATCCGGGAGCGTGCCGAAGAGACGGTCGCTCAGTCGCGATTCGGCCTCGTACATCACGACCGCGTCGTACTCGTCGGCCACCCGAAGGATCTCGTCGTCGTGTTCTTCCCCCTCGACGACGCGCGTGTCGACCGCCGTCGGATCGAACCCGTCATCGACCAGTTGGTCGCGGATCTCTGTGACGAGTTCATCGGCTTCCGCTCGGCTTACATCTCCCTCTGCGACGTGAAACAGCGTGATCTGCTGTGTCGAGTCCTCACTGAGGAGACTGATGAACGTGGGGAGTCGGGTAACCTCGGCGGCGGGGGGGACCGGGACGAGGATCCGACGGATGTCGTCGGTCGGTGCGGGATCGAGTTCGGCCACGCAGTCCTCCTCCTCGGCCACCTGTCGGATCGCTGTCGCTCGATCTTTACCGAACACCAACCGCGTCCGGACGGATGCACCCGCGTCGGCGAACTGCTCGGCTATCTCGTCGAGCGTCGCCTGTGCCTCTTCGCCGAACTGTTCGCTCGCCGACCGGGCCGGCGTCTGTTCGGGAAGATCGTAGTGACCCAGCACCACGACGTTCAGCGACGAGAGGTCCTCGATCAAGACAGGCGACAGCGGTTCCGGATCCGGGAGTTCGAGCGGCACGAGGATCGTATCAGCCATATCGGGGCTTTGGTCTCGAACGTGAAAAGCGAGGGGCTCATGACGCCGGGACGGTTTACGATTACGATGGACTCGTCGTGTCGTCGGCGAGGAACGGTGCTAGCGGTCCGTCGGTATCGGCTTCCTCGTCTGGCAGCAAAGTCACGACATCGTTTGGCTGAAGCGTCGTCTCGTCGGGGGGATGAATGATCGACCCCTCGCGCTCGACGGAGATCACCACTGTCTCCGGAGAGATAACACCCTCTCCCTGTGCTTGGACGGGCGATAGTCCTACGATCGGTGCGTCCTCGGTGATACACACCTCGACGACGGACATCCCGTCAGCCAGTGTGACGGTATCGGTGACGACCGACCCTGTATCGTCTTCAGGCAAGAACCCGTTGTACGGTGTGTGAAGTTCAGTCTGAAGTAACTCCTCGTCCTCGATCCGGATATCGAGTCCAGAGAGCGAGCGGGCTATCTCTCGCAGGTCGCTCGTCTCTTCGCCAACGGCGACCACCTGGAGATCACGTCTACCCGCCATCAGTACTCGAACGTTGATCACACCCGGGATCGATCGCGCAGCCAGTGCTAGCCGTTCCCGTTCGTCAGCCGGCACCGTACACATAAAAACGGACGTCAGTCGGCCGCCAGCCTGCTCGAAATCGACGATCGCCGTGTAACCGCGTATTACGTCCTCCTCTTCCAGACGTTCGATCCGGTTGCGGATCGTCCCGGCGGAGACGTTCAGATCCTCCGCGATCATCGGTGCGGACGTGTTCCGTGCATCTGTCATCAGCTCGTGCAGTATCCGACGGTCGATCTCGTCGAGTCGGTGAGTCATGAGGGATCACGTCGCTGAGAGACCGAGAGAACTGCATGCCGGATAGCCACCCGCCATCGTCGAGACAGCGCGCTCGCTCGATCGGAGACACGCCGAGCCACAGTGTTCCTGCGGAGCGAATCGCAGGCAAAAACACCCTGTGAAATCATACGGGAATGTAGCTGCCAGAACGTATTATGGCTTGTCCTACACAGGTCTGGAAGGCGTTATAGTCATAAATCCCCAGTAACTGGCCGGGGCAGCGCATCAGCCGGTTATCGAGAGAGGGCAACGCCCGTCGTCACTCGAGATAGCCGAGTTCGCGCAATCGGTTGCGAGTCACCTCGTCGGCCTCGGCCAGCGAGTCTCGCCCGGTGGCGTCAAATTCGGCCGCCTCGTTCCAGGCCCCGCCGACGGCCTTCTCGAAGCGCGATAGTGCTCGTTCGGCTTCGGCGACGACCGCGTCGTCCGCCGGATCGACCGGCAACTCTTCTATCGGATCGTCGTCGAGGCGATAGGCCTCGTCGGGGATGCGATCCGCGCGAACGTATTTCGCGTCGGATCGGCGTGCAGCACGGAATCGTGAATAGGCGCGATGATCCTCCGGGAGGTCGATACCCGCCTCGCCGGCTTTCTCTTCGAGGTGATGGAGTTCGATTACTGGCTGGGCGTACTCGATGAAGCCGTAATCGCCGTCGGTCTTGCGGACTGCGCGCTGACCGGGATCCGGATCGTCGCTCGCCTCGAAGTCGCGATACCGCTCCGAGACGAGCGAGCGGGTCCGGTCGAGCGGTACCGGGTTAGCCCCCTCATCCACGTCTACGTCCTCCGGATCGACGCCCAGCGCGTCCATGATCGAGTGGTAACAGTCGAGCAACTCGACGAGGTCGTCCCGCCGGTCGGCGTCGAGCGCCGGATGTTTCACCAGCAGCGGAACGTTGATCAACTGCTCGTAGAGCGCGAACTCGTGGCCGTACAGGTCGTGCTCGCCGTGCAGTTCGCCGTGGTCGGCCGCGACGACGACTGTCGTCTCATCCCATCGTCCAGTCTCGTGGAGCCAGTCGAATAGCCGTCCGATTTCGGCGTCCATATGTGCGATTGCGGCGTCGTAGAGTCGCCGGATCGCGTTCCACTCCTCGTCGTCGATGTCGCGAGCACCGGCGTTGTACTCTTTGGAGTTCTGACAGACATCGTCGGGATCGACGTCGGGTGCGAACTCCTCGCGGTACTCCTCGGGTGGGTAGTACGGCAGGTGTGCGTCCATCAGGTTGACGAAGGCGAACCAGCCCGCTTCGCTCTCGTCGATGAATCGTTTCGTCCGATCGATCACCGTCGGTGTCTTCGAGTCCGCGCGCTCTCCACTGGCCAGTTTGGCGTGGATCATCGCGCCGACCCTGACGATTGCCGACGCCAGTCGCCGGAGAGACTCGTTATCGTTGATCGATTGCCACACAGTGGCCAGTGGCCCCGATAGCACGTCGCCGGGCAGGACCTCGAAAAAGGAATCCTGCACGTCGAAGCCGTCGGTGAGGCCCGTATAGGGAGTGATCCACGCGTTCGAGGAGTAACACGCCGTGTCGTACCCCGCCGCCGACAGGATCGACGCCAGACTGGCCGTCTCGTCCAGATACGGACTTTCCTGGTCCGCTCCGTGTTCGCTCGGATAGAGGCCAGTAAACAGCGATGCGTGGACTGGTAGCGTCCACGGTGCAGGGGCGACGGCCGACTCGAAGACTGTCGCCTCGTCGGCGAATGCCGACAGGTGTGGTGTCGTCCCTCTGGTGGAGCCATACGGTCCGAGAGCGTCTTTTCGGACCGTATCGAGAATCACGAGGAGGACGTTCGACTGAGCGCCCGTATCCATTACGAGTAGTACCTCAGCATCACCCAAAAATGAGGGGTGCCGGTGAGCGGCGCTCGGTGGCGTCCCGATGCGTACGTTTGCGGTAAGATGAGCTTACTACCTGAACTGACCGAACGGTTCATTCGCGTCCGGGCCGGAGACCCGAATACGCGACGAAATCATGTATCGAGGGGGCCATATCGGCCTCAACGCGTCACTGTACGCGCTCGTCGTGCCGGTAGTGAGCCGACACTGGTCGCTCGAAGTGGCGCTTTTCGGGGCCGTACTCACGATTGGGCTTGCGAACGTCCCTGACCTCGATCAGCCGCTTCCGCGGCTTCGGCATCGCGGAGGGACCCACACGATCTGGTTCGCGCTCTTTGTTGGGTGCCTCTGTGCGATCGTGATGACGGCACTCGGGGATGGAGCGCTCACGTTGTATCTGGGCTTCGCCATCGGGGCCAGCAGTATCCTTGCCCACCTCGCCGGTGACGTAGTGACCCCGATGGGACTCCGTCCGCTCGCGCCGCTCTCGCGGCGACATGTCACACTGGAATGGTTCGAGTCCAGGAACAGGCGAATCAATCGAACGGTTTTGCTCGTCGGTGTTGTACTGTTGCTCACATCGCTTGCCTTGACGAGTTACCAGCTTTCGGGGGTGTCGTAATCGTGCACAGGTATGGAACGATCCACGTGACGAACCGAAACCGAGTATGTCAGTACCGGCTTGCCAATTGTCGATGATCCCGTTACAAGCGAGGCTCGCTCCGACGTGGCTCGAGTCGCTACTGACCTCTGATCTCGCGATCGTCGTCTTGTTAGGGATCTCCATTCTCGAAGGGGCGATGTTGCTCAGATTCATGCCGAGCGAACTCGTTGCCCCGACGGCACTCACGCTAATCGGCACGTCTCTCACCGACATTACCCTGATACTCACGATCACCGTCGTGGGCGCGACTATCGGACAGACGCTACTGTTTTTCCTCGTCCGCCGTGCAGGACGGGAGTACCTCCTACAGAAACGCTGGTTCCCGCTCACCGACGACCGCCTCGAACGGTTCGATAACTGGTTCGATCGCTGGGGGCCGGTCGCTGTCGCGGGGAGCAATACGCTACTGTTCGTCCGTGGGGTGCTCACAGTTCCTGCCGGACTCTCGGATATGCAACTGCGGTCGTTTGTCACCCTGTCGACGATCGGAACGCTGTCGTTTCAGTCGATCCTCACCGGACTCTATTTGCTGGGTAGCACCATTGTGGTGTGAGAGTACGGAGGTCACCGGGAGGCAAGCGGGGACTTCAGGCTACCGGTCACGCCGAGTGATGGGATAGCGAAACCGGATTCCGGCATCGCGCAGTCGCCACCTGATCTCCATACCGAGCCACGTCATCCCGATGAGGAGGCCGACGCCGATGGCGATGAACTCCATCGAACCGACCCAGATCGGTGTTGCAAACAGGAGACCGTTGTAGACCCGATGCGGGAGGAGTTCCCGGACGATATCGTCGAAGAATCCGGGCGCATCGACGCCCCCGCCGCTTTCGTCGACATCGTCGTCGACGGTTCGTGATTCGACTCCGAGTTCGGCCGCGCTCTGTCCCCCCTCGCTTTCCACGCCGCTTTCGAGTCGCTCGGCCTCGTAGGGAAGCGTCGATCCGACCGACCAGACGATCTCACCCGACTGGTCCACCTCGAGGACGCGGTTGCCGTGCGAATCGGAGATCAACGTGTGTCCGTTGGGTAGCCGGTCGGCGTCACGCGGCCACTGGATCCGGTCGTCCTCCCACTGCCAGGTTCGGGTCCACTCGTCGCCCTCGCGCTGGAACTCCTGGACCCGGCCGTTTTCCGAGTCGGCAACGAGAACCGCGGGTCCACCCTGTGACTCGGGGATGTAGTCGGGGTTGTGCTGTTCGTACTGGACGTCGTAGTTGTCCTCCTCGCCGAGCGTCCATTCCTCGACGAGTCCCTCGTCGGGATCGAGGAAGACGACCTGATCCTGATTCCGAAGACTGACCATGATTCGGCCCTCGTTTTCACCCTCCTCGATGTACTCGACATCGTTGATGTGGGCCCAGTCTTCCGGATACGGTCCGCCACCTTCGACGGAAAACTCGCTCTGTGCGTCCCAGAGCCACTCGACGATATCCGTATCGGTGTTCACGATGAAGACCTGATCCGCGACGATGTCGGCAATGACGACGCGGGTGTCGTCGATCCGTGCCGAATCGTGCCACTCCCCGGCAGTCTCCTTGTAATCGTATCTCTCGTACAGTACCTCGACCTCGCCCGTCTCGACGTCGACGCGCTCCAGCACGTTCCGGGTACACGGCGGGTCGCTACAGGTCGGCCCCTCGCTGTGGATCGTGTCGGTTGCCGTGTATTCGACAGTCATCGGATCGCCTTCGACCGGGTCGGCATCGAAGTACTTCGTCCGTGAGTTGTTGTAGTACGCGACCTCACCGTCGGGCGCGTAGACCGTGATCGTTCCGGCTCGGCCCGACTCGGTGATGACGGTGTGGTCGTCCGTCTCCGGCGCGGTCGGTACGGCGGTCTCCGAACCCGTCGAGAGGTCAGTTGAGACTGCCGCGGCGGCGACGACCCCGACAGAGAGCACCAGTACGACGGAAAAAAGGATTCGGAGTCGGTATCGTGTAACTCCCGAGCGGAGGCGGTTCGTCACCCGGTGCACGCGGTCGATCACGGGTAGTTCACCCTCAGGTATGGGGTTAGGCTCTGTGGGACCATTGGGTTCTGCTTCCGGAGGATATCTATTAGTCTTTTGTGTCAGTACGGGTAAGAGCCTCGCCATCGGCCGAGTCCGTTCGTCGTACGCACGCACTGCTGATCGTACGTGGCTCTCGGCGGTATTCCGCGCAAGAAATGGTGTTGCCGACTGCTCGCTTACTTACCGAACATGTTCCGCATCATCGGATGCATCTCCATGAGTTGCTCCTCGGCGATCTCCTCGTACAGTTTGTACGTGATAGAGACCGTCAGCAGCAGTCCAGTTCCGGTGACTTCACCGATGGTGCCGAGCATGTTCGCGCCGACCGCGAGGACCCCGACGAGCGCACCGCCGATAACGGTCACTTGCGGGATGTACCGCTCCATGACCTTCTCGACGACGCCCACGTTCTGTCGGAACCCGGGGATCTGCATCCCGGAGTTCTGGATCTGTTTCGCAGTCGATTCCGGGCCCATGTCCGTGGTTTCGACCCAGAAGATCGCGAAGATCGCCCCGCCGACGATCATCACGAACAGGTCGACGCTCACGCGGACCATGATGTGTGCCGGAGCCTGTGCGACGGCCTCCGTCCACCACATCCAGTCGTCCGGGCTGTAGATGGGCGCGGTATAGTAGAAGAACCCCTGTACAGGCTGTCCGTTAGCGTCGTAGACTCCGAGCCACGCCGGCATACTCGCCGTCCGGTCGATGATCCGTCCGACGAACTGCAGGTTCGCCTGTAGCGCCCGAACGAGGATCATCGGCAGAACGCTGGCGTAGATTAGCTTCACAGGGAAGCGTCCACGCGCGCCCTTGACGCGACTGTGACTCAGCGGGATCTCGACCCGAACGCTCTCTGCGTACACGACGATCGCGAAGATCAGCAGTGTGGTGAGCAGCGCGAGAATCTGTCCCTGACCGAAGATCAGGAAGTTGAGGCCGTCACCGCCGATCAGCGAACCGGTCGGCCCCTCACGGCCGAGCGCGATGTTGATCCACGTCGGAATAAAGCCGTTCGAACCGGGGCTGAGGAACCCGGCGACGAGTTTCTGGCTGACGCCTGCAATGATGAACAGGCCAACACCGCTACCGACGCCCCATTTGGAGACGATCTCGTCCATGTATAGGATGAGGATGCCGCCGAGGACGATCTGCGCGAACAGCAGTGCGCGCACACCTTCCAGCGGAACGCCGATCGCGTTGGCGACTTCCGGACTGGCCTGAAGGAAGCCCGCCCAGACGAGCGGGACCGCCATCAGCACCGTCATCACGACGACCAGCAGTTTCTGGAGCCCCTGATAGAGCACCTGATCCCGCGGGTCGTCCGTGTCCAGTCCGAGCAGATTCGCACCGCCGAGTAGCTGCAAGACGATACTCGCAGTGACGATCGGGGCGATCCCGACCTGCATCAGTGTACCCTGCTGTACAGCGAGTATGGATCCGAACTGGCCGAATGCGTCGGCTCCCTCTCCTCCCCGGGGAAGACCCCACAGCACGATGTTCGTCAGGAAGAAGTACAGCATCAGTACTCCGCCGGACCACAGCAGCTTTCGCTTGAACGGCACGTGGCTAGTCGGTCTGCGGACTGTCGGCATCCGCGTCAGGACCGGTTCAGCAGCCTCCTTCCATCCCATGTCTTATTCCTCGTCTTCGTCAGTCTGGGATACGTCTTGTGGTTCGTCCTCGTCTTCCTCTCCGCGTTCCGAGAGGACTGCGTCGCCACCTTCCTCCTCGATAAGCGCGCGAGCGCTCGCGGAGAAAGCGTCGGCGACGATTTCGAGCTGATTCCGAACCTGTCCGCCACCCAGTACCTTGACCGCATCGGCTTCGTAGCCGTCCTCGACGATATCACGCGCGTCGATACGGTAGCCGCCATCGACTTCCTCGGCGACGTCGTCGGCCACGAACAGCGTGGCGTCCTCGTCGAGCTTCTGGACGTCGATCGTCAGGATCTCGTCCTGCGTCGATTCCGGCGGTGTGAAGCCGTGCTTGCCGAGCGGTTCGTAGTTGTGGAACTCGTGTTTGTCACGCCCGGCTGCGCCCCGGCCGCCGCGATGGCCGGCTCCGCGTCGGTTCTTGTGGGAACCGCCGCTGTGGGTGCGCGAGCCGCGCTGACGTCGTTTCTTACTAGTCATTGTTCTATCGCATTGCGGTGAGGAGTGCGTCGAGCTCCTCGCTGTCGTGTTTTCCGAGCTGGCCGCCCTCTTTGGTCGGGTGCTTGATGCCCTCGTGACCACCGCGTGGGGGGTGCAGACGGAGGACCGGTGAGAGGCCCTCGTCTCGCAGCTTCGTCTCCTCGTCCAGTAGCGCCTCGGTAAGTGCCGTCACGTCGTCGTAGTCGGTGTTCTCGCTAACCCACTCGTCGTCGATGTCCGCGCTGCCTTCGAGCGGCTCGGCGCGGCGACGGATCAGCTCCTCGACGACGTCCTGGCTCGGCTCGCCGTGTGCGACGTGGTCGTGGACCTTCGTGATCATGCCACGATAGGTGTCGGTCTCGGGAACGAGCGTACAGTGGTTGACGCCGTGGAGATTCAGCATCTCCATGGTGTCTTGCACGTCGCCGTTCATGTTGACCTCACCGCGTAGCTGGATGATCGCTTGCGTCATTCGACCACCTCACGCTGTTCTCGGGTGTACTCCGGCACGCGCGACTCGGCTGCGTTACGCAGTGCGTTGTAGGTCGCTTTCGCGAAGTTCACCGTCGTCCGGGTGTTGCCGTGGCTCTTCGTCCAGGCGTCCTCGACACCGGCGAGCTCCAGGACCTTCCGCGGCGTCTCCGCTGCGGCGAGGCCGAGCCCTTTCGGTGCGGGCTTGACTTCGACTTTCACGCTGCCTGCCTTGCCAGTTGCCTTGCGGGCGAGCGAGTGGTTCCCACCGGCGCGGTCCTCCCAGGAACCGCTGCCGCGGGGCACGTCGATGATGTTCAGTTTGGCGATATCGATCGCCTTCTGGATCGCTGCACCGACCTGGTCGTCGCGCCCTTCGGCGTAGCCGACGTAGCCGTCGCGGTTACCGATTGCGACGACACAGCGGAACTTGACTCGGCGACCCGAGTCAGTCATCCGCTGTACCATGTTGATGTCGAGCACTTCGTCTTCCAGCCCCGGGAGGAGCTGGTCGACGACTTCGGCCTCCTTCAGCGGGAGTCCGGAGTTGAGGGCGTCTTCCATCGTGTCGATGTCGCCCTCCTGTACCTTTCGACCGAGCCGGGTTACCGGCTCCCAGCCGCCATTGTAGTTGTTTCCGCTCATTGTTCGAGGATCTCCTCTCGCACCGTATCGAAGTGCTCGGGTAGGTCTGTGGCGTCGAACTCGCCGCTATACAGCGGCTCGTCGAGCTGTTCGGCGTACTCGGCGATATGCTCGCCGCGGTCACGCTCCCAGTCCGGAAGGACGCTGTCGTTGTGCGGGATTTCGATGCCCGCGTCGATCGCTCCTTCCTGCACTGCGAATACTTTACTCCCTTCTGTCGCCGTATTAAGGCCGATGTCGAGCACCGCCTGCTCGGTATCGTTCGCGAGCGCGCGTTGGCCAGCGAGCAGTCCAGTCAAGTACGCCGCAGGGATGTTGCCCGTTGGGGCTTCCCAGCCGTACTCGGCCAGATCGCTGGAGTGTGCGCTCGCAATCGTCTCGTCGCCGTCAGTACCCGGAACGATCAGCTGCGCCGTCACGTGTTTGTTGCTCTTTCGAGCGACCAGACGTGGTTTGCCGGATTTGAGTAGGCGCAACCTCTGATGGTAATCGGTCCGAACTTCACGGCGGCGCCGCATCGGCACCTTGTATCGTGGTCCAGTTGCCATTACTGATCACCTTCGGCGTCGACGTCGACGCCGTAGTTGTTTTCGATGTAGTTCACCAGTCGCGCTACGTCGCGGAACTCGCCACCGCGGGACTTGTTGTACAGTTCCCGGTACTGACCGGGGTCGATGGTCCCGTCGTCGCGGAGATCGCGGAGCAGCTGTCGCTGGGCTCGAACCTTTGCCGCCCACTCGTCTTTCTGGTTCTCTCGAGCACCGGCTTTCCCCTTGCGCTTGCCCGGGCCCTTCTGGTGGCCGTAGGTGCGCTTGTCCGCGCGTTCGCGAGCGCGGCCGCGGGAGTTGCCTTTCTTCTCTTTTGCCGTGATGGTGCCCTGTTCGACGAGTTCGCGGATGTCGTCGCGCGTAATCGCGTCGACGAGTTCGTCCTGGGCCTCGGGGTCGAACCAGACGCGGTTCTGTCCGACGTCGAGGACGTCCGCTGCGAGCCGTTTCTGTGCTTTCAGGTCCGTCATTGCTCGACCTCCACTTCGACGTAGGTGGGGTTCAGGACGCGAACGCCCTGTTCCTCTGCAAGGTCTTCGATACGCTCGCGCTTGCGAGCGCCGACCGTCGAGGCGATACGGACTGCCTCGTGGTCACCGTCGACTCCTTCGAGGCCGTCCGCGTTGTGGATGCGGACTTCCTCGAAACCGCTCGGATGCTTTCCGCGAACGGCTTCCGGCGAGCGGTAGCCCGCCTCGACCGATGCGCCCTTGCCCTTGATGCCGCGGCGCTGCTTCGAGAGTGCGCCGCGTGGCGCGCGCCAGGATTCGGGAATCCGCTTTTTCTTGTGGTAGTCCTGCGACTTGAATGCGGGCTTGCTCGCCGAACGTCGCTCGGCGATCAGGCGCGCTTCTTCGTCGCTGAGGTCGGGCGTCTTGTCGGCCAGCCCACGGGGCTGGAGCTCCGTCTCGACGTCCTCCTCGGCTTCTTCTTCGGCCTCTTCGTCTTCGATTTCGGCCTCCGCTTCGGCCTCCTCGTCGACTTCGAGGTCGCCAACGTCAGCCTTGATACGCGCAGCGAGCGCGTTACCGATCCCGTCGACCTCCGACAGGTCGTCCTGGCTGGCGCCTCTGACGCCCTCGATGGACGTGATCCCGAATTCGCGCAGTGCTTCGGCTTTGCTCGCGCCGACACCGCTGATGTCTTCGAGTTCTCGCGGTTCGTCACCGCTCGCGTCGTTCGAGGAACTCTGTTCCTCGCTATGTTCGTCTGCCATCTATCAGGCACCTCCTTTGCTGGGCTTCTGGGTGATGTAGACGCCGTCCTGGAAGACGCGAACGTCCTTCCCCGAAACCCGGGTTAGCTGTTCGATATCAGCAGCTGTCTGACCCACGGCCTCCTTGTCGGGGCCGCTGATCGTCACGAGTTCTTCGTCGATGTCGACCTGGGTGTCCCCGTGAATCGACGTTCGGCGGGGCGCTTCCTCGCCGAGGAAGTTCTCGATGACGACGTCGCCGTCTTCGACCCGAACCTGCATCGGGAAGTGAGAGTAGAATACCTCCATATTGTACTCCCAGCCGTCCTGCACGCCGTGAACCATGTTCTCGACGTGGCTTTCAAACGTGCCAACCGTCGAGAGCGTGTTCGCGTCCTCGGCGTCAGTCTCGATGACGACTTCGTCGTCTGCTACCTCGACGGTTACGTCGGGGTACCAGAGGCGTCGTGTGACGCTGCCGTTCGGTCCTTCGATCGTCAGTTCGAGGTGGTCGACCTCTGCGCTGACTTCGTCCGGTAGTTCGATTGCTACTCTCGTCATTAGTACACGTACGCGATGACCTGACCACCGATGCCCTGATCGCGGGCATCGTAGTGGCTCATGATGCCGTGACTGGTCGTAACAACGAGCGTCCCGTAGTCCCGAGCGGGGAGGAACCGCTTCTCCCACTTCTCGAACTCGTCAGCGCCCGCCGCATAGCGGGGCTTGACGGGGCCACACTCGTTGATGGCACCTTTCAATTCGACCTCGAACTGTCCGGATCGGCCGTCGTCGACGAACTCGAAGCCGTCGACGTACCCGCGGTCGTAGAAGACCTCGAGCACCTGACCGATCTCGTTCGAGGCGGGCGATACCTCGTGGGTAAGATGACCCACACTCTCGGCGTTACTGATCCCCGAGAGGGCGTTACTGAGCGGATCGTTTGCCGTCATATTATCGGTACTTCCTGAATCCCATATCTCGGGCGATCTCTCGGAAGCACTGTCGGCACAGCCAGATGTTGTACTTCCCGACGAGACCTTGCTTGCGGCCACAGCGCTGGCACTCCTCTAGCTGGCCGGTGCGCTTCGTGGCGTGCTCGCCCGTCTGCTCGTTGTCACTTTCACTCATTGTTCTACCTCCACGCCGAAGGTCGACTCGACGAACGCGACTGCATCGTCGGGGTCAAGCCGGTGGTTCGAGGGGATCGACCGGTTCGCCTTCTTTCGCTTGGCGACGCGGTAGCCGGGACGCACGAGATTGACCGTGACGTCCAGTCCGAAGATCCCGATGCTCGGATCGTACTCCTGACTCGGGAAGTCGGTGTGTTCCTCGATCCCGAAACTGAAGTTCCCGGTGTGATCGAACTGCGTCGCCGAGATATCGGCGAGCGGCAGTGCGGTCTCCAGGAACTCGTAGGCGTCGTCGGCGCGAAGGGTGACCTTCGCACCGATCGGATCGCCCTGACGAATACCGAACTCGGGTTTGGTCGCTTTGGCCTGCGTCCGGACGCTCTGCTGTCCGGTGACCGTTTCGAGGATCTCCTCGGCGTTGGCGAGTTCGCGGCCACCCTGACCGACGCCCATGTGGACGACGATCTTCTCGACCTGTGGCTCGCGCATCTCGTGGAAGTCGGCTTCGGCTTCACTCATCATCGCTCACCTCGTCCTCGTCGGACGATTCCTCGGCGTCGTCTTCCAGTCCGCCGTCTCGCGGCTCATCACCGCTCGACGATTCCGAGGTGCTTTGCACCTCGCCCTCAATGAAGTTCTCGTCGATAACGACGACGTACTCTTCGATCGTCTCGAAGTCGTCGCTTCCGGCGACGCCCTCGACGACGACACGGTTGTCGCCGCTGCCGGGCGTCACTTCGATCGTCTCGACCTCGCCGATCTCGCCGGCGTGCTGTCCGCTGACAGCGGTCACGAGCGCACCTTCCACGTACGGGAAGTGCGCGACGATCTCGTCAGTCTCGTTGTCGACGACCAGCGAGTCGTCCCCGCTGTAGTCGCTCGCGTCCTCGACGAGCACGTTCTGCCCGTCGTGGAGGTTGATCTGCGTCTCGCCGCCAGCGACCTGGCGCTTGCCGACGATCTTGCCGAGCTTGCTGCCCGCGGCGTCGGCGTCGATCTCGGTGAGTGCGAGGCGACCTCCCTCGTCGGGGAAGACGCGGTAGTACTCTTCGCGCTCGGAGAACTCGAGGATGTCGAACATCCCGACGGGACGGCGGTAATCGCGTATCTTGTCGCCGTTGATGCGGACGTTCCCCGATTCGAGCGCGTACCGTACCTCCTTCTTGGAGTCGGCGTAGCCGAGCACGTCGCGGAGCAGGACGACGAGCGGAACGCCCGCATCGCCGTGCGGTCCGTCGTCGGCCTTGACCGTGAACTTCTCCGTCTTGCGTTCGACCGGCCAGGAGTTCGGTGCAGATAGTCGTTTCTGGTGGTTCGTCATTGGGTATCACCCTGGAGACGCTCCTCGCGACGGTCGTCGGAGAGGTCGAGGTCGATGGCCCGCAGGTTGCTGGCGTCCAGCGGCCGCGGAACCTCTTCGCCGTCAGCGGTTTCGACCGTGACGTCCTCGACGTGTACGACGGAATCTTTGAGGTCGACGCGAACGACTTCGCCTTCTTCGCCGGCGAAGTCGCCTCGCATAACCTCGACGGTGTCGCCCGCGTTGACGCGGACCCGTCGGGTGTCGTACTCCTCGCGGAGCTCCGAAGAGAGCGTCGTGTGCACGAACTTGTGCCGTTCGTGCAGGGAGGCGTTCTCCGTTTCCTTTCGTTGTTTGCGTGGTTGTCGTGTCATGCTATACAATCATCGTAGCCGTGCTTGCGATGCTTCCGAACCGCTCTGCGACTTCCCGCGCGATGGGACCTTTGATCTCGGTCCCGCGGGGTTCTTCGTTCTCGTCGATGACGACGGCCGCGTTGTCCTCGAACTTGAGGCGCGTACCGTCGGGGCGGCGGATGGGCTTTCGCTGGCGGATGATGACCGCTTCGATGACCTGGCGACGCATTTCGGGCGTCCCCTTGGTCACCGAGACGGTAATCTTGTCGCCGATGCCGGCTTTCGGGTGACGGTTCTTCGTCCCCGAGTAGCCGGCAACGCTGATGACTCTGAGTTCACGCGCGCCAGTGTTGTCGGCACACGTGATCAGGGATCCTTTCTCGAGGCCCTGGGTCACGTCAGCTTTCATCGCTTCCATCGTTACTGCCCCCCCGTCGTCGCGGCTGCCTCGGCGGCAACCTGCTCGACGACGACGTGACTTTTCGTCTTCGAGAGCGGTCGTGTCTCTGCGATCTTGACCGTGTCGCCGACAGCGAGTCCCTCCAGCACGCCCGGCACGTGTGCCGGGATGCGGGAGCGTCGCTTCATCAGTCGGTCGTACTTCGGAACGTTCACGTCGTACTCTCGTTCGACGATCACGGTCTTCTCCATATCCGTCGAGACGACTTCGCCTTCGAGGACCTGTCCTCGAACGGCGAGGTCGCCATAGAACGGACACTTCTCGTAATCGTATGTGGCCGGGTCGTCCGGCTCTGGTGGTTGTTCTACGTCTAATCCAATTGCCATGGTGATGTACCTCGTGTTTCGGTGCGTTCTGCGGGTCGTGAGAGCAATCGTGAGCCATCCACCGTAACGTAGGTCACGCCCTCGCCGGAGGGGCCGTCGGCGTCGGTTTCCCGACCGTCTTCCGACGGGGTCGCCGTCGACTCGGCCTCCAGTTTGGACGCGATCCCCGCTCCCTTCTCGGGTGCGGCGGCTTCATCTGTGTCTGCTTCGAGCACGAACTCGAATATCGATCCCTGCTTTGGCACCTGCCGCACCCGAGACTCGTCTGCTGGGATATCGCTGTCGGCGGCGTCACCGCCTCCATTCCGTTGGTCCTGTGGAACAACGCTCTCTATGTGCAGCGTGTTCGCAGTCTCGACCACGACACGCCCGGCTATCCCGATCAGATCGGGGTTCGGGGCGTCGACGACCCGTACGTACAGGCCGTTGAGTTCGTGTCGTGGGAGTGTCTCGGGTGTCAGTGGCATCGTTTATTCTTCGTCTTCGAAGTCGCCTTCCTCACTCTGAATCGTCTTGATCCGAGCGATGGTCCGGCGAAGTTCGCTGATGCGGCCCGGATCGTCCGGAGCACCACCAGCGGCCTGGACTGCTTTCGCGTTCAGCAGTTCGGTCTTGAGTTCGTCGAGTTCGGCCTCACGCTCGGCCGGCGTCATGTCTCGGATCTCTTCGACGTGAAGGATCGCCATCAGGCATCACCCTCCTCGTCGTCGATCTCCTCTTCCATCTCGTCGACGAGTTCGTCCGCTTCCTCCTCGACGTCCGCTTCGAGGTCGTCGAGTTCCTCGGCGATTTCGTCGTCGCCTTCGGGAACGTCGACCTCCTCGAACTCCTCGTCCGGCTCGTCGGTCTCGATGACTTCCTCGACGACCTCGTCGTCGGCGTCAGCCTCGGCCTCGGCGGCCTCGTCTTCGAGCTCTTCGAGCTCTTCGTCTTCCGGCTCTTCGAGGAGTTCTTCGACGCCCTCGTCGGTCTCGACCTCGGCGGCGAGTTCGGAGACGTCGGCGTCTTCCTCGATACGGAAGTCGTCCGGAAGCTCTGCTCCCGGCGGGATGATCTTGACGTCGACGCCGATCGTACCGAGCTTCATCACTGCGACGCCCTGGCCGTGATCGACGATCGTCTCTGCCGGCTCACCGTTGTGCTTGATGTAGCCGTCGTTGAACTTCTCGACGCGCGACCGAGCGCCGGTGACCTTCCCGGAGAGGACGATCTCGGCACCCAGCGCGCCGGCGTCCATGATGCGTTCGAGCGTGGTGTGGCCCGCTTTGCGGAAGTACCAGCCACGTTCGAGTGCATTGGCGAGTCGGTCGGCCACGATTCGTGCGTTCAGGTCGGGTTCTTCGACCTCCTGAACGTCGATCTGGGGGTCCTCGAGGTTGAACTTCTCTTCGAGGGCCGTCGTGATCTTCCGGATGTTCTCACCGCCCTTGCCGATGACCATACCGGGTTTCTCGGCTTCAAGGACGATCTGTGTGCCCATCGGCGTTTTGGCGACGTCCATGCCGCCGTAGCCGGCTCGACCGAGCTCCTCTTCGAAGAACTCGTCGATCTGGGACATCTGCATGCCGTCTTCGATGAACTCGTGTTCGTCAGCCATTATTCGTCACCTTCCTCCTCGGGTTCGGCGAGGACGAGTTCGACGTCGACCTCCATCGTGTTCCAGGCGCTCGCGCGACCCATCGCGCGGGGTTTGCGGCCCTGGACTTCGCCGACCTTGTGGGCGGCGACGTGCTCGATGCGCATCTCGTCGGCGTCGAACCCCTGCTGGTCCGCGTTGTTCATGCCGTTTTGCAGCAGATCGATGAACGCTTTGCTGGCCTTCTCGGGGAAGCGGCCGGCGTCCCAGCCGTCGATTCCCGAGCGGTGACCAACGCCGCTGTTGTGCTGTCTGAACGGGACGGGCTCCTCCTCGTCGATGACCGCTTCGAGGTACTCCACCGCGTCGGTGGTCGTCTTGCCCTTGATCTCTCGGGCGATGGCCCTGCTGTGCTTGTGGCTCATGTGACGCTCCCGAAGCATCGCTTTCGCGGTGGTCTCCGGGTCGGCGTCGACGCTGTAGTTGATTCCCATAGGTTATTTGAGCGGTACGAACTTCGACGAGCGGGTCGCTCCGATCCCGGCCTGTCCGTGTTCGACCGACGTTCGGGTCAACTGGAACTCGCCGAGATAATGTCCGATCATCTCGGGCTCGACTTTGACGCGCTCGAAGCTCTGTCCGTTGTGGACCGCGAAGGTCAGGTCGACGAACTCCGGCAGCACCGGCATGTCGCGCAGGTGGGTTCGGATCGGGTTGTCGATCGCCTCGTCTTCGCTCGTCTCGCGGGCCCGTTCGAGCAGTTTCTCGTGCTCGACGCCGAGACCGCGTTTGATAGTTCGCCGCTGTCGTGCGGGGAGCAGTTCCGCGACCTCGTCTACGTCCATCTCCTGCAGCTCGTCGAGCGTGTGGCCACGGTAGGTGAACTCGCCTTCGCGGCCGGTTCTGTATTCTGATCCACTCATTATTCCTTTCCACCTCGTCCGGTTCGGCTGGACGCGATGTCACCGACCTTCCGTCCCGGCGGGGTGTCCCGCGAGACGGATTTCGGTTTGCCGGGGTGCTGGCGGCCACCGCCACCGAAGGGGTGGTCGACCGCGTTCATGGCGACGCCACGGACGCGGGGGTACTTCGTGCCCCGGGATTTCATCTTGTGATACTTGTTGCCGGCCTTGACGAACGGCTTCTCCGTCCGTCCGCCACCGGCGACGACGCCGATGGTGGCGCGGCAGTCGGGATCGAGTCGCTTGACCTCGCCGCTCGGCATCTGCACGACAGCCGCATTGCGGTCGTGCGTAATGAGATCGGCGCTGACGCCCGAGGATCGGGCGAACTTGCCACCGTCACCGGGGCTGGACTCGACGTTACAGACGGGGACACCTTCCGGAATCTCGGCGAGCGGAAGGGTGTTACCCGGCTGGATCTCCGCGGTGATACCCACCTGGATTCGGTCACCGACTGTGACGCCCTCCGGGGTGAGGATCATCCGCTGATCGCCGTCCTCGAACTCGACGACCGCGACCGGCGCGCTGCGGGCCGGGTCGTGTTCGATGTCGACAACCTCGCCGGAGACGAGATCGGTCTCTTCCGGCGTCTTGTGCTGCTTGTCGGACTTGTACCGGTGTGACGGGGCTCGGAACGTGGAGCCACCGCGACCGCGTCGTTGTCCCTGAATTCGTCGTCCCATATTCAGAACACCCCGATTCTCGATGCGACTTCGTCGGCTGCGTCGTCGGGACCCAGTTCGACAGTCGCTTTCTTGGTTCCGTCCATGGTGATCTGTGTGTTCACGTTGACGACTTCGACATCGAAGCGCTCGGCGACCGCGTCTGCGATCTCCGGCTTCGCCGAATCGACGTCGACGATGAACTGGAGCTTGTTCTCGAAGTCCATGTCGTTCATCGCCTTCTCGGTGACGAGGGGATGAACGATGACGTCTCGATCCTGGCTCATCGGTCAGCCACCTCCTCGATGGCGCTCTCGGTAAACACCGTCAGTCGCCCTCCGTTCGCGCCCGGCGCGAGGTCTTCGGTATTGACCTCGGTCGCCGTTGCGACGTCCGCGCCAGCGATGTTGCGGGCCGCTCGGGACGGGCCAGCCTCGCTCGACGTGACGAAGAGGAGTGATCGCGGTGTCGTGTATTTCCGTCCGCGGGTCGTTCCTCGACCAGCGCGGACCGATCGGTTCTCGTCGGCGCGTTCGACGTCCTCGTGCACGCCGAGGGCTTCGAGAAGGGCGACGACCTCCTGGGTCTTCTCCAGGTCCTCGAACTCGTCGTCGACGACCAGGGGGAGTTCGAGATCCTCGTCGAACTCGTGACCGCGCTCGGCGACCGTCTCCACGTCCGCCGTTGCGGCGATCGCGGCGCGGGTCGCGAGCTTTCGCTCCTTGTCGTTGATGTCGAGGCCCTGCTCCTTCTCGGCCTTCGGGGGGTGTGCACGGCGGCCACTGACGGCCTGGGGGACGCGTCGGGCAGTACCGTTCTCGCGTGGCACGTGTGCCATACCGCGACCGCTACCCTGGGACTCCGCAGGTGTGCGGAGACCGGCGAACTCGTCCGCGCCGTAGTCCTGTTTCCGGTTTGCCTGAGCGGCGAGCACTGCGCGCTCGATCAGATCCGTCCGGATCGGCGTCTCGAAGACGTCCGGAAGGTCGATCGTGCCCGCGTCCTCACCGTCGAGGTCACGTACTGTAGCCTGCATAGATTATCCTTGATTCGATTCCGTTGATACGTAGCGCACCTCGGGATCGAGGCGCGGTTGGTCGTTCGGTCGCACGGCCGGGCGGAACCGAAGAACGCGCTGCTGGGGACCCGGAAGGGAGCCTTTCACGAGCGCGTACGAGCCGTCGATCTCGCCGTAGTTGACGAAGCCACCCGCGGGGGTGACGTCGTCGTCGCCGAGATCGAGTAGGCGTTTGTTCAGTTCCGTCCGCTGGTGGTAGCCGGTCTGACCCTGCTGTGGAACCGTCGAGCGAACTCGGGACGGGTTCCACGGGCCGAGATTGCCGATCCGGCGCCGCCAGCCCTGACGTGCGTGCTTTCCTTTTCGTTTCTGAACGCCCCATCGCTTGACGGGGCCCTGCGTTCCTTTCCCTTTCGTCACGCCGGCGACGTCCATGTACTCGCCGGGTCGGAAGATCTGGTCCGCGGTGTGTTCGCCACCGTTTTCCAGAATATCCAGACCGTATGCGAGACGGTCCTCGACGGAACCGCCGCCGATTCGTGTCTCCATGACGTCCGGTTTCTTCTTCGGAACGCTCTTGATGTCGCTCGGGACCGTGTGCGTGATCATCCGCAGGTCGGCGATCCGACCCTCGGCGACGGCGTCGCGGATCTCGCTTTCCGCGGCGTCGGCGTCGTGGTCCTCGGGGATATCAAGTGTGCGATCGAGTTCCTCGTGGAACTCGGTGGCCCAGACTTCGGTCAGCGGTTTCTGACCGTAGGGCGTATCCTCGTACGCTCGCAGGGCAACCGCCCGCATGGGCGGCGTCTCCACGATGGTGACCGGAACCGTCTCCTCCATTCCCTCGGTGGGCGAGTCGGCTTCGTCGTTGATCATCACCACGTGGGTCATGCCGGCCTTGTAGCCGGCAAAACCCTGAAGCGTCGGCTGTCCGTCGTCACTCGGCCACGAGTTGAAACGTGGGACCTCGCTGGTCGCACGCTTCCGTGGGCCGAATCCCAACGAGCCTTTGCGTGGTCTGCTTGGTTGTGGCATTGTGTTTCACTCTGGGAGTGTTAGGCAGGCAAGCGATGCGACGATTGCTTCTTCAGTTCGCACCACCTTGCTGCCCTGGTTTGGAACCGTATTCAGCCAGAGGTCGAACCGGCTGGGTGCGCCCGGTTCGACGTCGATCCGCGACGAGTCGGCCTCGTCGCTTTCTCCGTCCTCTCGTTGCCCCGCTGGGGCAACGCGCTCGACGGTGACCCCGTCGAGCATCGCCGGAAGCCCTCTCTCGGGCGAACCGAAAGCGACGGTCATCCCGTCCCGTTCGATGCGTCCGGCCAGTGAGCCGAGTCGAGACGTCGTCAGGTTCTCGCCGAACCTCGACGTCGCAACCCGGACACCGGCGTCCTCACGGCCGAGCGCTTCCGAAAGGTCCATGCGATGGATCGAGAGCCCCGAAATGGGCTCGTCGACCAGTTTCGCACGGACCGGCTCTCGCGAAGAGATCCTGACTGTTACGCGCTCCCCCTCGTCGACCTCCATTTTCGGAGGGACGACAAGCGAGATCGGGTGTTGCAAGCCGCAATTGACCCGTACGCGCCCGTCAGGTCCGACCTCGGTCACGATTCCCTGTCTTGTCGACCCCGAATCGTCAGATTCGGAGCCGGTCTGCGACGGTGCGCGGAGCGGCGGCAGGACGCCCGCGTACTCTAGTTCGCTCCGCGTCCCCCACGCCTCTTTTCGGAGGTATGGCGGTGTCGCGGCGTACCGCAGCACGGTTTCGACGAACCTGCCGCCCCATCTGCGTTCGCCTTCCGAATCGGGGAAGACGACCAGACGGTCTGCCCGGAACACCGTCGCCGCGCGGGCGACGTAACCGATCTTGCGAGTTGCCTCGCGTTTGTCTTCGGCTTCCCGGACGAGAGACGACGGCACGAGTACACTGACTGTCATGCCGTGACGCTTCGACGCCTCGCCACTAGACTGTGCCGATGTTTTCCCGTCCGACCCTAAAAGGGTGCCGGATCGGATTCGGCAGTGAGAGCCGTTCACATCCGTATTGTGAGGGGTTACCGTGGTTTTGAGTGCGGAATCCTTGCCCGCGAGTATCTCGGGTTGGTGACACGTCGGCGACTCCTCGCGTGCGCGCACCTGAAAGGCTTATTCGGCGGTACCTGCTTTCCACCTACACGATGTCGTCCAATGCTTCGGGGTCCGATCCTTCGCTCGTGATCCGAGCCCTCTGGTTCGTGTTCGTCGGCTGGTGGCTCACTGGCCTCTGGCTCTCTATCGCCTGGCTACTGAACCTCACTATTATCGGAATCCCGCTCGGGATCAAGATGATCAACGTCGTCCCGAAGGTGCTCTCGCTGAAGTCACCCCGGCGATATCTCGTGACCGATCCCGAGGGGACCCTCGTCGAATCGGACAGAGAGCAGTACAACCTGCTCGTCCGCGGCGTCTGGTTCCTTCTCGTCGGCTGGTGGGCCAGCGCCCTCTGGACCGGGATCGCCTACCTGTTGACGCTGACCATCGTCGGCATCCCCCTTGCGGTGATCATGTACAACAAACTGCCGTTCGTCGTCTCGCTGTATCGGTACTGAGTCGTTGACACCGTTTTCGTTTGTTTCGGGGAGAAATTCGGTTCCGATCGTGGTTCCGTGCCGTGGTTCTGGTTCCCGAAGTCGCTCGCTTTCGCAACCCTTATACAACAGTCTCTCGTTATCTGTGAATGCAGACAGGGCGCGTCGGTAGTGTAGTGGTATCACGTGACCTTGCCATGGTCACAACCGGGGTTCAAATCCCCGCCGACGCACTTCTCCGATTTCTAACCGACAAGCAGCGCGTTTCATCGCGCTGCGATCCGTGAAATCGGTGTGTGCGGAACTGGGGATTTGAAGTAGAGAAGTCGCAGCCCGCGAGCGAAGTGAGCGGGACTGTCTTCGCGTGGTTCAAATCCCCGCCGACGCATTCTTGGGGTGGTTTCACGAACCGGTGAGTGAAACCTCGTGGAGTCTTCGACTCCACGGTGAACAATTCCGACGAGCACCGCGTGGCGTATGCTCAGGAGGCCCCAAACCGTAGGATCGCATGCGGACGAGAACGCTTTTGAGGATTCCTCATCCATGCTGAATATGGTCGCTAGCGCGCTCTCTACGCTTTCTCCCGCCGAGGCGACGACACCGCCGCCGCTGTCGGCGGATATACTCGTGGTTTTCGGGATCATCGCGCTCGCCCTCATCCTCTCCATCCGGGAGCCAGTTCCGATCGACGTCACGGCGATCGGGGTACGGTCGCGTTGATCGTCCTCGAACCGCGGACCGGCGTCGACCTCGCGCAGGGGCTATCGGGCTTTTCCAGCAGTGCGACGATCGCCGTCCTCGGGATCCACGCGATCTAGGGGGTCGCGTGACTCTCACCGCACCGCGGCCACCAGACGCCATACGGCCGGACGCCGATCGGTCGTTTGCCGAACAGATGTCGACCTTTCGGGCCTACATCGCTTTGCTGATCGAGCGTTTCGAAGAGTTGGTGGTCGCGACCTGTACGTATGGCCTCACTCCTTGCTGAACCGAATCGCACGGGTGATGACGTACATCAGAACGATACCGGAGCCAATTGCGAGAACGAACTGACTCGCCAGAACGAACAGCAGTCCGATCCCACCCTGACCGCCCAGCAGTATCGCCACCAGGAACGGGACGAGTGCAATCGCGACGAAGAACCCGATGAGTTTGGCGAGCAGTATCGATTCGGTGATGATCTGCGTCGTGTCTAGCTCGCTGGTCTGTGGGTCGACGAACGGGGTGGAGGGCGCCATGTTACTTGATTTTGATAGTTCTAACGTATAACTATTGCTGAAAGACGGCAACACGGCGGATCTGTACAGGTCCGTATCCGCTCCGGGCGATCACGGTTCGGTGTGAGGCTCAGTCCGCCGACTGCTCGTCGACGACTGCGCCCGTTTCCGTGACGGGATCCTCGCTGGATTGGACCTTGCCGAACAGGACGGCGATGATGTAGATACCCACGGCAACGAGCACGATTGTCCCGCCAGCAGTCGTCTCGTACTGGAACGAAAGCGTGATTCCGAGGAGTACCGCGAGTTCGGCGAGGATCACCGAGGCGAGCAGCGCCTCGCGGAAACTCCGGGCGATTTGGGCTGCACCGGCGACCGGTACGACGAGCATCGCGGCGACGAGGATGACGCCCATGATCTGCATCGCGCCGACGACGACCATCGCGGTGAGCATCGACATGACACGATTGTACCAGGGAACGCTGATGCCCGCGACGCGGGCGGCCGTCTCGTCGAAAGTAACGTACAGTAGCTGTTTGTAGGTAACACCGACGACGAGCGCGATGACGGCGAACAAAGTCAGCAGGAGGACGGCGTTCTCGTTGGTTACTGTCGAAAGGTTGCCGAAGAGATACTGGTTGATACCGACGGCAAGCCCGCCCGCGTTGAGGCTGATCAACACCGCACCCAGCGCGAACCCGGTCGAGAGGACGATCGCCATCGAGACGTCGTTGTAGGCGTCGGTCACCTCGGAGATCAGTTCGATGGCGAGCGCGGCGAGCATCGCGATGACGACCGCCGAGAGGTACGGCGAGATGCCCGTCCCGAAGACTGAGTTGACGAACAGCCCGACAGCGACGCCCGCGAAGGCTGTGTGCGCAAGCGCGTCGCCGATCAGCGCAAGCTGGCGATGGACGAGAAAGGTCCCGATCAGGGGGGCCATCACTGCGATGAGGATGCCGACGAGAAACGCGCGGTGCATGAAGCCGTACCGGAGCATCTCGATGCCGAACTGCTCGCCGAGAATCGAGAGGAGATCGCTCCAGCGTTCGAGTATCCAGAGTAAGGCGTCGTAGGGGATTCCGAAAACACCGACCGACGCCGAGGGTGTGCCACTCACGCGACCGTCACCTCCTCGTCACGGCGAATGTTGGTCCCGTAGGCGCGGTCCAGCGCGTCGCTCTCGGCGAACTCGACCGGCGGGCCGTCGAAGTAGAGTTCGCGGTTGAGACAGAGGACGCGCTCCGTGTGTTCGAGGACGGCCCCGATGTCGTGCTCGACGAGGAGAATCGTCATGCCGTCCTCGTTGAGATCGTCGAGAAGCTCGAAGAACTCCTCGACGGACTCGGCGTCGACGCCGACAGTCGGCTCGTCGAGGACGAGCAACTCCGCCTCGCCGGCGAGCGCACGCGCGATGTAGGTGCGCTGGCGCTGGCCGCCGGATAGTTTCGTGATGCGTCGGTCCGCGAGGTGTTCGATGTCGACCGTCCGGAGTGCCTCCTGGGCTCTCTCGCGGTCGGCCGAGGTGATGCGTCCAAAGCCGGCGTGTGGGAACCGTCCCATGAGAACGACCTCGGCGACGGTAATCGGCATCTCCTTGGTGTTCTCGGTGACGTCCTGTGCGACGTAGCCGATCCGCTCGCGGTCGGCGAAGGCCTCTGCCGGGTGATCGAGTAGCTCGATACTGCCGGCATCCGGCTCGTACAGCCCCAGAATCAGCTGCAAGAGCGTGCTCTTCCCGGAGCCGTTGGGGCCCACGATACCGACGTATTCGCCGGAGTCGACGCCGAACGAGATGTTCTCGACGACCGGTGCGGCTGTGTATCCGAAGGAAACGTCATCGACGTAGATGTCTGTCATTGGTCTTCTATTACTCGAAGTTCCGCCACTCCGTCTCGAACGCCGCCGACGGCTCCTGTGCATCGAGGAGGCGTCCGAACGTCTGCATGTTTATCTGCCGCGCGATATCGAAGTAGCCCCAGCCTTGGTCTGCCCACCGCTCCGTTATGCCGGCGTAAGGGGTGACCGGGTAGTAGCCCTCGACCGACGTCTCGGCCAGTAACTGCTCTGCAGGACGCCGGGGCTCGAACACCGCCGCGCCGATGTGGCGGATGTCGTTATCTGCGATCGTATCCTGTGCTCGCTGCATGTCGGTCGGTCGCACGTCGTTGTTTGCGGCGAGGTTCGTGACGAGCGGCTGGAGCGTGACGCCGTACCGATCCCCGACGTACTCGAAGGCGTTGTGCGCTGCGAGGAAGGTCACGTCGCGCTCGGCGGCATCGACCAGCGAACGCCACTCGTCGTCGAGGACGTCGAGTTCGGCCTTGACCGCCTCGGCGTTCTCTGCCAGCACCGCTGCTTCGTCCGGTGCGATCCGTTCGAGGCCGTCCCGGATGTTGTCGACCGATTCCTTGGCGCGTTCGGGGTCGAGCCAGAAGTGCGGGTCTTTCCCTCGGCCGATCTCTTCTTCTTCTCCGACGGAGTCGGCGAGGTCCAGGAGGTCGATCCCCGCCCGGACGTCGACGAACTCGGTCTCGGCCCGGTCGTCACGTGCGGTCTTGATCGCGCGGTCGGCCCACGGCTGGAAGCCGGGGCCCACGTGGATGAACGCGTCCGCAGTAATGATGTCGACCTGAATCGAGGGGTCGGGCTCCCAGCCGTGGCCGTGGAGGCCCGTCGGAATCAGGTTCTTGATAAGAATCGGCGTCCCCTCGGCGACCTGTCGAGCGAAATCGTAGAACGTAAAGAACGAAGCGACTGCGATAGGGCCGTCGTGTGAAGCCCCCCGCGTATCGGTCGCACAGCCTGCGAGACCGAGCGAAAGTGCACTGCTACCGAGGGCCAGTGCCTTTCGTCGCGACAGCCCCTTCGCGTGAGTCTCCGTCATCGAGCAGGATTAGATGGGGCTAAACTAAAAGTGTTGCTACTCAATAAGTTTTGAGTCCGTCTAATCCATCGGCGAAATCCCGAACTTTATGCAGATAATTAGAGTTCAGCCGTAAGTATGTAGTAGCCCAGCGCGCTGCTCCCAACCAGTTTGTAGACGTCGTACGAGGCCCGATATAGCGCGCGCTGCCGGTCATTCGACCCGCCGAAGAGACCGCGGAGTCGGTGGATCGGATAGTTTACCAGCCCCGTGATCCCCCGTCTGCGAACCGACGGGACGACGGCGTCGGTGACGTCCCGAACCGAGACGTTCTCGAAGCCCGCCTCGTCAAGGCCGGTTTCGAGGGCGTCGATCCGGGTCACCTCGACGCCAAAGCCGTCGTCGACACGCGCCAGACGATTCGCTTCGCCCTCGTCGAGGTCGCGTGGGCGCTGAAAGAGGTCGCCGACAACGAGTCGTCCGCCCGGCGCGAGAACCCGCGCGATCTGTTCGAGGACGGTATCGAGGTCACGAGCATGACAGAGCGCTTCGAGGCCCCAGACGACGTCGATGGAGTCGTCATCGACAGTCGATAGCTCGTGAAAGTCGTCGTTCCGGAACGTCATCGACTCGGCGACGCCGCTTTCGCCCGCGTACTCCCGTGCGGCGTCTAGTAGCCCGTCGTTGACGTCGATCCCGACCACAGATGCCCCGCGGTTGGCGGCAATCCAGATCGATTCCGCGCCGGCCCCGCAGCCGATATTTAAAACGTGGTCGTCGGGACCGATCTCCGCAAGCGTGGCGAGGATTCGGGTCGTGTTCTCAACCGCTGTCGCGGGCTCATCGTGGTCGTCATCGTGGTAGCCGTAGTGGAGGCTCCGGTGGCCCTGCTGGTCCCACATCTGCTCGTGTGACTCCTGCAACTCGTCGTACACCCCGGAGACGGCGTCGCTATCGAGCTCTCCCATCGTATCGTTTCTGGGGGCTAAGACTTCTAAAGGTTGGCACCATTGGCCACCGATCCGCACTCTCGACACCGTGTATCGGCCACCACTTGAGGGATGACATTTGTCTGACGAGAGCTTATGATCTTCCACCGTCATGGTATGATAAGTCATGGCATATGATCGTCCGGCCGAAAGCATCAGTGGTCCAAACGAGTGGCGCTGGAACCGGTTGCACGGGGACGAGGAGACCGAAGAGTGTCGGACGAAGCGTTCGCGTCACCGACCGACCGCGAACCAGCACGCGGAGGACCAAGGCAGTGATCGACAGGGAGATATCGCACGCAAAATTACGGCACTCGAAGCCGAAATCCAACGAAAGGACCGCCGCTTGCAGCACGTCATCGAGCAGTACGAGCGCCGCCTATCCGAAAAGAACCGACAACTGGCACGAGACCGGGACGGAGGAGAGAGAGAAGGGGAGTCAGCGCAGTCGATGCTTCTGGGAACGCTCCGTCGGTATCTCACCGACGGCTGACTGCCTCAGGAGTACTGTTCACGCTCCGCGACCAGCAGCCGTATATCGGCTGTTTCAGCGAACACACGAAGGCGGTCGCTGGATCGCTCCGTCGAGAACTGTAGCTCCCCGACCGACGTCGTCTCACCGGTCGCCGGAACCGGGGTGTCGCCGATCCGGGAGCCGTCCTCACTCACGCGGATCAGGAACTCGTCGTCGGTCGGAACCAGCGCGACCGTTCGGCCGTCGATCCGTGCCTCGGCCTGTACCGGATCGGAGACGAACGAGCGCGTCGTCTCACCGTTTAGTTCCAGATCGACGGCATAGGCCGTGCCGTTGCCCACGACATCCCAGCCGGTTCGCTCGGCGTGGACGGTCTCCCGCCAGCCTATCCCTCCGACGACCGCCGTCCCGTTGCCCTCGAACTCGAGAACCTCCTCCCTGACGCCGATCGTCCAGAGCTGGCGCGTCTCGCTGACGACGATCACCCCCGTCTGCTGGCTGGCAAGCAGATCGTCACCGCCCAGATCGATCGCGGGTCGCTGCGCGCTTGTCGCGTTCTCCTCGTAGGTGACGGTGTAATCGCCGACCTCGACTCCACCGGACCCCGGAACCGGGTCGTCGCCGAGGGTAATCAGGCTGATCGGCAGACTGGGCAGTGCAACGAGCAGTGCCAGCACCACCAGCCCGACGACCGCCGTCCGGCGCCGCGATATCGGGCTTGTCACCCAGCGGTCGGGGGCCAGTGGTGGGATTGCAGGTAGCGCCAGCAGCGTCGTGAGCAGCGCTATCGACACGACGGAGACGACGAGCGGTTGCCCCGCAATGACCGCCCTGCCCGCGATAAACACGCCGCCGAGCATCACCAGCCCGAGCCAGACGGCGGCCAACTGTCGGCGCGTCGGGGCGCGGTCGAACCGACCGAGCACGCTTGGAAGCGGTCGGTCGCTTCCGGTGACAGCGACTGTGACCAGTATCGTCAACAGCAACACGAACACGACGCCGGCGCCCCGGTAGAGGAAAAAGACGTCGTCTCCGCCGGGCGTGGCGAGCAGCCACAGCGACTGGGCAATCCCGACGAGAAGCGTCGCGAAGAACACCCGCTGGGTCGTCGGGCGCCAGCCGCGACGCCACAGCAGGCCGATTCCCAGCGCCACGCCGAGCAGAAATCCGAGTAGATGGGCCTGAAACGCGATTCCCGCCCACGCGGGCGGCGCGGGCGTCCCCGTCTCGACGACCTCTCGGACCACCGGCTCGCTCAGCGCGCTGTACAGCGTCCCGAACACGGCACCAACGACGACCGCGATCACAGTCGAGAGCGGATAGGTCACGACGGCGAAACCGAGCAACGCGAACACCGCCCCGGAGAAGCCGAGGCCCGGGCCGAACGAGAACAGCGCCGTGACGAACGCGATGCCGAACAGGAGCAACGGAAAGACGACGACTGCGCGTATCCAGGGACGGGCCAGCAGGCCACCCGAACTGTCGGAGCGACGCTCCTGCCCAGTCGACTCGGCGTCGCCGGGCGGGTAGTGGCTCCACGCGTACTCCACGATGGGGGCGAACGCGAGCGTTCCGCCCATGTTCGAGGCGAGATGCTGGGGCGACCCGTGTGCGATCCCGGAGGTCAAGAGGCCAGTCGGGTAGAAATAGGACCACGTGACGAAAGGCAGCGTGAGTGGTTCGGACCAGTTCCGTGCGCCGCCCTGTGCTAGCAGATAGAACAGGACGACGACGGCTATCGTGACGAGAGTCCCCCACGGAATACCGTAGAGAAACCGGTCGTCGAACCGAGAGCGCCAGCGACCACGCCCCTCGTAGTACCAGACGAAGCCGAGCGCACCCCCGAGCGCGAGCAGGAGGACGATCTGTGTGGGCGAAACGGGCATGATGTAACAATATTGACTCGCGTATCAAATAGGTGGTCACCGACGAAACCCGGTCGCGGTCCCAGCGGTCGGATCGCCAGAAGGATCCGAGGCTACGGAACCCCGAGAGCACGAGAGTTTTACTCGACGCCGCCCACAGTTCGACCATGACTGTCGTTGCGATGCTATCGGTAGCACCGGTGATCGAGGAGAGCATGGCGAGCGAAGTCGCAAAGGCCGTCGACGCCCTCGACGAGTTCGACGTCACCTACGAGACGAACCCGATGGGGACCGTCATCGAGACCGACGATATCGGCGAACTGTTCGACGCCGCAGAGGCCGCCCACGAAGCGGTCGACGGCGACCGCGTGAGCACGGTGCTCAAGATCGACGACAAGCGGACGGCGGAGACCAGTGCCGCCGACAAGGTCGACGCCGTCGAGTCGGAACTCGGCCGGGAGGCGAAAGGCAGGGAGTGAGATATAGAAAACGATTCAACACTCGGCACCCAATGCCCGGCCATGTCACGACGAGAGTTCGATGTCGAAGGGATGTCGTGTGGCGGCTGTGAGGAGAACGTATCCGACGCGCTGACGGATCTCGACGGCGTCGAGAGCGTCGACGCGGATCACGAGGGCAACGCCGTGACGGTCACGCTCGGCGAGGACGTCGCCGACGACGACCTAACTGCCGCTATCGAGGGGGCGGGCTACGAAGTCCTCTCGTAACGGGAACGACGAGGCTCTACAGGAGCCCCACGGGCGATACCAACAGGTAAAACCGAGGACGAACAACGAGGCGGCATGGAGAGTCTCAACAGAATGGCGATCGAGTTGGTCGACGAGGCCCTCGACTTCGCCGAGGAACTCGATATCGGTGCCCACGAACTGGACAAAGAGGCCACCGTACTCGATTTCGGCGTCGATTTCGACGGCGGCATCGAGTCCGGCCTCTTGCTGGCGGAGATCCAGACGGCCGGGCTGGCAACCGTCCAGACCCGCATGGACGAGGTCGGCGGCGCGCCGATCCCCCACGTAGAACTGTCGACCGACCATCCCGCTCTTTCCCTCCTGTGCTCGCAGAAGGCAGGCTGGGAAGTGACGACGGAGAGCTTCGAGGGACTCGGGAGCGGCCCGGCCCGCGCGCTCGTCGGCGAGGAAGAGGAGTTCAGCCGCGTCGGCTATCACGACGCCTTCGATCTGACAGTACTGGCGCTCGAAAGCGATCAGCTACCGGACGAGAGCGTCGCCGAGCAGGTGGCCGATATGGCAGACGTCGAGCCAAGTGGCGTCTTCCTGCCGGTGTTTCCGAGCGCTAGCATCGCGGGCAGCGTGACGATGGCCGCCCGGGCGGCCGAACTCGCCGCGTTCCGGCTCTCGGAACTCGGCTACGATCCGCTGGATCTCGTCTCGGCCACCGCGAGCGCGCCGGTCGCCCCCATCGCGGAGGACGAACAGGCCGCGATGGCTCGCACCAACGACGCGCTGGCCTACGGCGGGCAGGTCCACCTGACGGTCCGCGAGGAGTTCGACCGATTCGACGAGATCGCCTCGACGGCGACCGACGAGTACGGCAAGCCGTTCGCCGAGATCTTCGAGGAGGTCGACTGGGACTTCTACGAGGTCGAGGACGGCGTCTTCGCACCCGCGCAGGTGACGGTGGACGTGCTGGGCGGCTCGACGACGGTCCACGGCGAGACCAACGAGGACCTGCTGACCGAAAGCTTCGGGCTGTAGCAATGTCCGGGGATGCCCGATTCAAGCCGGTCCCACCGATCCCACCATCGCTCGACCGCCTCTACGAGGCGCGAAGCGCGGTCCCACTCGTCCCGAGCGACAGCGACGACTGCTGTGCCCGGGTCCGCCGTGGTCTCGGCCTTGCAGACCGCGACGCCGGGCGGACCTGGCTCGTCTTCCTGCGAGCGCTCTCGCTCGTCGAGCGGAGCGACCGGGGCTACCGGCGAACCCGCGAGGACGTCAGTACGGACGAACTCGGGGGCCGGTTCCGGGAGCGCATCGTCGGCGCGGACGACGTGCTCGCCGCTGTGGAGGCCGACGACGAACCGCTCCCCGTCGATGGCGTCTTCGAGCGCGTGCAGGAGACGGTCCCGGCGTGGGAGCGACGGCGTCACGAGGACTGGCGGGCAGTCTGGCGCAACCGGACCGAACGGCTCCTCGAATGGGCGCGGCTGTTCGAACTGGTCGAGCGTGTCGATGGAGCGTACACCCGGTAAGGAGGGGTCACAGAACGAGCGAAACGACGCTAAACAGGATCAGGACGCCGGTGATGTCGGAGACGTTCGTGACGACAGGAATCGTCGTGTCGTCGGGGTCGTAGCCGAGTCTAAAAGAACTATACACCGCAGTGATACTGACGACGACCACGAAGACGGCGAGCAGCATGCCGCTCGTCACCGAGATGAGCATCACCTTCCAGAGCGCCAGCGTGCCGCCGAGCACCTGCCCGATGGCCCAGGCGCTCAGTCCGAGGACGACGAACACTGTCGCGGCCAGTCCCATCACGGCACCGACGTTCGATCGGATCGCGGGGTTGTCGGGCGTGAACTCCAACGTCCCCAGGTGAAGCTCCGTGGAGAGCCGTGAACACATGATCGAGCCGAGATTACCCGCCGTCCCGATGGTTACTGGGACGAGGACCAGCAGGGAGGGCGTCGTGAGCAGCTGTTCCTCGAACGTTTCCAGAACCGTCCCCGACACCATCTGGAGGATCGACAGGGTCGCAAGCAACGGCAGCATGGTCCGGATGATGTGTCCGATCATCCACCCCTCGGGCAACACCGGTTCGGAGCGGTCTGCGGACTCCGTGTCCGGCGAACTCATAGTATCAGCCTCGTTAGATAGACGCCGACGAGCAAGAAGAGGACGCCGAAGACGTCACCGACCGTCGTCACCACGGGGCCGATCACGTTGTCGGGGTCGAGTCCGCGCCGATAGCCGACGAAGATGACCGTCAGCAGTACGCCGAGCATCGTGACCGCGCTGAGAAAGCCGGCGATCAGCATGATTCCGACGAGTTCGACCAGGCTCCCGGATCGACCCAGCATTACGAGGACGATGAAGGCGACGACGGCGATAAACAGCGAGACGGCCATCCCGTTGACGAAGGAGGCCACAATCGCGTTCGTGACACGTCTGTCGCGCGTGAAATACGGCTCGATGAGGCCCTGATGAAGCCCGCTGGAGAGGCGCGCGCCGAGCGAGCCATACACGCCGCCGCGGGTGGCCAGAAACGCAGGGAGCAGTAACAACAGTCCGGGGACGCTCGCGATCCCCTCGCGCATCGCGTCCGTCCCGAGAATCGTTCCCGCAAAGAGTCCGGCGACGAGACTGACGAGGATCACGGGCAATGATTGTTTGTATACGTCGACCGCCGTTTCCTGGCCCGGCATTGTTTCTATACGCTAGCCGTACATTCATAAAACTGTATAGCGACGAGTAGCGCGAAAGCGTAACAAACTCTTTACTGGCAGGCCGAGTAGCGCAACCTATGGAACCGAACGAGGGCGACGTCTCGTCGCAATCGATCAAGTACGAGCCGGTGAGCGTCAAGGACGTGCTCGTCGAGATGAAAGACACGTCGGAACTGCTCATCGACCTCTCGTACTCCGCCGTGCTCCACCAGAGCCAGGACATCGCCGCCGAGGTCCTGAAACTCGAAAAGAAGATGGACATGCTCAAGATGCGCGCGCGGATGAGCCTGATGATGGCCGCGCGCAACCCGAAGGACACGGAGATGCTCGCGCCGGTGATGGGCGTGGTCAGCGGTGCCGAGAAGATCAGCAACGCGACGGGCGACATCGCCAAGATCGTCCTCGAAGAGATGGGGCTCCCCGAAGCGATGCGTGCAGCGCTACCCGACGCCATCGAGACGCTCGTGCGCGGGACCGTCGATGCAAACTCCGAATACGTCGATCGGACGCTCGAAGAGATCGATCTGGAGTCACAGACCGGCGTTCGCGTGATCGCGATCCGCCGCGGTGATGACTGGAACATGAGCCCTGGCCCGACGACGATTATCGAGGCCGGCGACGTGGTGATCATGCGCGGACCCGCACAGTCTATCGAGGACGTCTACAAGACCGCGACCGGCGAGACGTACAGCCAGCCAGCACTCGAAGAACCGGAGTTCGACGACCTCGAACGCGCCGTCGGATCGATCATCCACATGAAGAACCTGAGCGAACTGGCGGTCGATCTGGCCTACGGCAGTATCCTGTTCGACAACGCCGAACTGGCCGAGGAGGTCCACAATCTCGAGATCGAGGTCGACGCCTTGCAGTCCCGCTTCGAGGCGTGGACGCTCCAGGCCGCCAAAGACGCCGAGGATCCGGTTTCGCTTCGCGGACTGATCCGACTGGGTAGTAGTACCGAGGTGATCAGCGACGCCGCGCTGGAGATCAGTGAGGGCGTCCGCCGCAGTATCGACGTCCACCCGGTCGTCGATGCGGCGATGCAGGAGAGCGACGAGATTATCGCCCGCGTCACCATCGAGTCGGGGAGCAGGCTTGCGGGAACGCGGATCACCGATGGCGTCCCAGATACCGACGTGACGATGAGCGTCATCGCGATCAGACGGCCGGATGAGGGGTGGCTGCTCGTCGCGGATGCAGAAGAGACCCTGGAGGCAGGCGACGTACTGATCGCGAAGGGAACCCGGACCGCCGCGAGCAAGTTCGGGTCGCTCGCCGCGGCCTGACTGCAGATTCGCGCTGCTCTCGTCCGGTTCTCGCCCGAGACGGGAGCGTTCTATTTTTCCGGCTCGACGCCCGTCACGGTGCCGACACCTTTGCTTCGTCCCTCACGGAACACGAAGCGCTGACCCTCTTCGATCAGGTACGGCCGGAACTTGAACCGGATGCGAGCGGTGCCGGTATCGCCCGGCAGAAGCGTGCCGCCGTCGGGGTAAAACACGGCGGCCTCGCTGATCGTCTCGACGTGGACGACCGGTTCGTAGCCGTCGTCGATGCTCGTCGGGTGATTCAGCACCATCACCTCGGCGGAGAACTCCCGGATCGGATCGGGATCGCTCTCCCGTGGCAACAGGGCCATCCCCCGCTCGATCTCGCGTTCCTCGACGCCCTTGAGCGCGATACCGACGATCCGGCCCGCTTTGGCCTCGTCGACGCGATGGTAGTGCATCTCGATAGAGCGAACCTCGACCTCGCGGAAACTCCCATCACCCATCGGGCCGAGCAGGAGTTCGTCGCCAGCCTCGACAGTGCCGGACATGATCGTCCCGGAGGCGACCGCGCCGACGCCGGTAACGCTGTACGTGCGGTCGATATACATCCGGAAATCGCCGTCCTCGCCGGCGGTCTTCGGAAGCCGCTCGAACAGTTCGTCGAGCGTGTCGATGCCGCGTTTGGTCACCGCGCTCGTCGTGACGACCGGAACGACCGTCTCACTGATCTCGGTGATGGCGGCGTCGATGCCGTGGCGCTCGACCCTGAGCGGGCTCCGGTCGACGTCCCGGAGCATCCGCTCGACCTCGCGTTCGACCTCTGCCAGGCGCTCGTCGGAGACGACGTCGGCCTTCGTGATAGCGACCATGGTCGGCAGTTCGGTCGCCAGCAGGACGCCGAGATGCTCGCGCGTCGTCTTCGTCGGGCCGTCGTCGGCCGCAACGGTAAGCAGGCCGTAATCGAGTTTCTGGCCGACCAGCCCGCGAATCGTCGTTCGGAGCCACGGCTCGTGACCCACCGTGTCGACGAAGGAGACTAGCCGGTCGGACTCTTCGACGATCCGCGCCCGGTCTGTCTTCCGGTTGGGGTTGTCCATCCGCACGGGCCCCTCCTCGTCGAAGCCGTAGACGCCGTAGGAGAGGTCCGCCGAGAGACCCCGCTCGACCTCGTGGGGCTGAACGTCGAGGTAGCTTCGCGTTCCCCCCTCGCCGTCGTCGGCCTGCCCCGTCACGAGCGATCCGACGAGCGTGCTTTTGCCGTGGTCGACGTGGCCCGCCGTCCCCACGACGATGTGGCTGTCGTCGGTGTCGAGGATGGCCCCCTCGCTGATCGTCGCGACGCCGACGAGACCGGTGTCGGCGTCGCCGCTTGGCTCGATACCCCACGTCTGGACCTCGTCGATATGTGCGCTGGCCTCCTCGGCCAGCAGTGAGAGCACGTCCATCGTCTCGGAGAACTCATCGGGCGAGATTCCCGCGAGTCCGCCGTCGTCGGTGACGCCGACGACGTAGGTCGCCTCACCGTCTCCTGACAGGACGCGGTGTCGAAGTTGTGCGGCCAGACTCTCTCGCCGGCCGTCGACCAGATGAATTTCGCGGTTCAACCGCTCTTTGAATTCGACGCTGCCGCCTTCCCGCTCGCCGCGCTCTATTGCCCGTTCGAGCACGGCACGGTCCGGGCTCATACCGCCCCGTTAGGTGACAGCGAATATAAGCCTTCGCTGTGCCATACCATAGCACGACCCGGGGAGAACACTCGATACACGGGTCAGGAGTGAGCGTCTCGCACTTCTACGCGTCCACCGATCTATGGTCCCACGTCATCGCGCAGTGCCTGCTGGCTGACGTGGTCGACGCCGGTGATGTCGACCCGAAGTCCTCCCCCCGCACTTTCGGACAGCGAAAGCGACCAGCCGTGAGCCTCAGCGATGGCGCGGGCGATCGTGAGTCCCAGTCCGGGCCGTTGCTGGACTGTCGAGTAGCCCGCCTTGATAACTGCGTCGTACTTGCCATCGGGAACGCCGGGGCCCTCGTCGGCGACAAAAAAGCCCTCCTCGGTAGTGCCGACGGAGACTGTGGCATCCGCGGGGCCGTGGCGGACCGCATTGTCGAACAGTCGTTCGAGCAGGCTACGGACCCGGTTCCGGTCACACTCGATCGGGTCGGTGTCGTCGATGACGAGTTTACCGGCCTCGGGGGAGCGCTCGCGCCAGCACGAGTCGACGACTACGCCGAAATCGGTCGGTCGAGTCTCCTGAACGGGCTGACCGAGTCGTGCGAGGTCGACGACGTCGTCACTGATCGCCCGGATCTCGTCGAGCGCGTCCTCGACGTGCTCGAAGTACTCGTCGTCACCGTCATTCCGAGCGCGGGCGAGATAGCCGCTCGCGATCGTGAGCGGGTTCTGGAGGTCGTGGCTAACGACGCTTGCGACCTCTTCGACCCGCTCGGACGGCGACAGGTTGTGAGTCGACGGGTCTCCAGCCGGTTCAGGTGTCGAGGCGTCCTCGTCCATCTCCCGGAGGGTATCTCTCCGGGCACATATTCCTTGCTCTCGCGTGGGGGGCGACGCGGACCGGATTACTGCTCGGTCAGTCGCTCGTAGGCGTTCGTCACGCGTTTGAACTCCTCTTCGTCGCCGTCCGCTGTATCCGGATGGACGGATTTTACTTTCTCACGGTAGGCCTCGCGGATCTCCGCGTCGTCGGCGTCGGTGCCGAGGTCGAGGATCCGGTAGGCCTCCCGAGGGGTCGGGCCCTCGGTACTGGTCGGTGCCCGACGGGTCCAATCGGTCCCGCCGGCGTTTCCTGACGGACCCCGGCGGGCCTCGCGAAACCGTTGTTCGCGTGGTCCAGCACCGAATCCGCCCCGAGATCCGGTTTGCCCCCCGGTGGCCGCCCCTTGCCGAACGCGGCGCTCCATCAGACCGGAGACGTGGTACCAGATCAGATACGCGGACGCGGCGAACAGGCCGGCAATCAGCAGGAAAAAGAGGTTGTAGCGGATCGCCAGAACCGTCTGGAGGGCTGCCATCAGCCCGAACACGAAGACGAGCGCGTACCCGATCGTCTGGCGGTTCACAGACGTGTTAGGCCCTCGATCCCCCTAAGCCCCTCGGCTACGGCGGTCCTCGCTCTGGCCCCCGCTCGCCGGTACCGGGTGAACCGGGTTGGCCAGCGCGTAGACGGTGTTGTGCCCGGTTATCTCGACGGTAGTGAACTCGCCGACAGTGAGACCGTGCTCGCTCGCGTTCTGGACGATAATCTGGCGGTACGCGCCGTCCCGGCACTTCACCGAGTCGTTGGTTCCCTCTTCGACGACGAGCACGTCCCGACGCTCGCCGACCATCGAGTCGTAGGCCTCCCCCACTATCTCGTATTTTAGCTCCGACATCTCCTTCGAGCGTTCCTTTTTGAGCGTGCCGCCGAGACCGTCCATCTCCGCGGCGTCGGTGTTCGGCCGCTTGGAAAAGCGGGTGACGTTTACCTTCTCCGGGCGGATCTCGCGGAATAGCTCCATCGTCTGCTCGTAGTCCTCGTCCGTCTCGGTCGGGAAGCCGACGATGAAGTCCGTCGAAAGCGTCCACTCGTCGAGATACTCGTCGAAGGTCTCGACGGTCTCGACGAACTCGCTGACCTGGTGCTGTCGGCGCATGTCGCCCAGTACGTCGTTCGACCCGCTCTGGACCGGCGCGTGGATGAAGTTGTACAGTTTGTCGTGCTCGGCAAAGACGGTTGCCAGTTCCTCGCGGATGCCGTGAAGCCCCTTCGGGTTGGCCATTCCGACCCGGATCCGGAACTCGCCGTCGATCTCGGTGCAGATCCGTTCCAGCAGGACGTGCAGTTTCCGCTCGCCCTCGTCCCAGCCGTAAACGCCGGTATCTTGGCCGGTGATGCGGATCTCTTTCGCGCCCGCGTGGACGAGTGCCCGCGCCTTCTCGACGTTCTCGTCGACCGGCGGCGAATCGATTTTGCCGGTCGCGTGTTTCGTGATACAGTACGAGCAATCGCTCATACAGCCTCTGGCGATCGGTAGGATGCCGATGACGCCGTCGAGCACCGGTTCGGTGCCGACCGTTGTCGTCGGACACTCGCCGTTGCCGACCGCGGTCGGCACGTCGTCCCAGTGGAGGACGCGCGCGTCGATCCCCTCGTTCTCGAACTCCTCGCCCTGGGCAAGGGCCATACAGCCAGTGATGATTAGATCGGCAGTCTCTGCCTCTAGCTCTTCGGCTCGACGGATCATGTTGCGCTCGGTTTTCTCGACGACCGTGCAGCTGTTCATGATAGCGACGTCCGCGGCTTCGGGACCGTCGACCGGGCGGTGGCCCGCGTCCCGCAGTTTCTGCTCGATCGCTCGGCTCTCACCCCTGTTCGACGTACAACCGTACGTCTCGATGTGGTAGCGGGCCATCTCAGTACCACCTGTAGCGTCTCCGCCGTCAAAAGCACGACGAAAGCAACCGTCTCACGTCCCATCTCAATATCGTGAACATCAGGTATTTATAATCAATGAGAGTGCCGAAAATATAAATACTGATAAAAGAGACACACAGAACGCATGAGCAAACAATCGTTGACCCTCCAGGGTAACGCGGTAACCGCCGTGTTACTCGTCGCAGTGATGCTTTGTGGGACGGTCGCTGCCGCCGCCCCCGCGGCAGCATCCGACGCCAGTATCGACAGTCAAGAACTCGATGACGATGTCGAGCCAGCGGACGAGATCTACGTCGACGAGGACGGCAACGCCGTGCTCGTCTACGAAGAGGAAGACGGTGACGACGAGCTAACGACCTTCGACCTCGGGATGCACGTCAGCGAGGGACTCGCCCACACGCTGATCGTTGCCGAACCCGAGCAGGAAGAACTCGACGAGAACGCCACCGGCGGCCTGTCGGTCGTTCTCGAAAACGACCGGCTCTTCGGTGAGGGTAACCTCCAGACGGACAGCCCCGAAGAGATCAAAGACCTGAGTCTCGACGTCTACGGCGAGCAGACGTCGGAGAACAGCGAGTTCGACGCTAACCTCGAAGCGGTCGTCGAAGCCGAAGACGGAACACAGGACTTCCAGAGCTTCGAGACGACCGGTGACGCCAGCGTGACGCCGGACACGTTCTCGACGACCGGTGACGTCACAGCAGAGTGGAACACGGTCCAGCCCGGCGAGTTCAGCTACGACGTGAGCGTCTCTGACACCGATGGCGGCTACACGGTCGACGTGACCCAGGACGAGATCGTCAGCCAGTTCCAGACCGGCAGTTGGGAGACCGAAGCCGCCGCGCAGGAAACGCTCGAACAACGGTACGGCACGATCGGTGAGCAGTTCGGCGGCTCCAGCGAGATCACGATCAACAGCTACGAGTACACCGAGACCGCCGACGGTGAGGGCGACCTCGACATCAGCTACACCGTCGAGTACGAGAACATCGAGGAGGGCCTCGCTAACCAGATCGCAACCGGGCTCGCAGAGGACCCCGAACTCGACCTCGATCAGAGCGAGGCCGACGCGCTCGCACAGAGCCTCGTCGACGTCGAAATCGACGCGATGGAGTTCGCCGCCGAGCAGTCCGGTTCGACGCTGACCGCCGACTGGAACATCGAACTGAGTAACATAGAAGGCGCAGTCGACGAGTCGATGACGCTACTCGACAACGTCGAGGACGAGGAACTCGAAGAGCAGATCCAGCAGTTCCAGGACACGGTCGACGCCCAGCAAGCCGCTGATCTGGGCCAGAACTACCAGTGGTCGGCGACCTACGAATCCCAGGACGCTGACTACGATCGGGTCGCCCTCTCGCTCAGCGCCGACACCGAGAACTGGAGCGATTACGTCGAGGAACTCGAAGCGCGTGACATGGACGGGACGATGGGCGACGTGACGATCGATCTCAACGCCGAGATCGACGACAACGACGCCCTCGTCGCCGACATGACGCTCGAAGTCGAGCAGGAAGAGCTCGTCCAGCAGGCGGTCGATTCCATGATGGAGTCGGCCATGCAGGATCCGAGCACCGGCCCCGAAATGAACCAGTTCCTCACTGATCTCGAAGACTCCGAGTTCGAGATCGCCGCCATGGAAGCCAACGTCGACGGCGAAACCGTCGAGATCGAGGCCGGCGCGCAGTTCAACAACATGGAAGCGCTGACCGACGAGATCGATGCCGCCTTCGGCGGCAACGAAGTGACACAGATCGCGGGCGCTCTCGAAGACGACGACACGATGGGTGTCCACGTCCACGTGGACGGACTCGTCGATGCGGACGCCGAGGAAAGTGACGTTCGCGCACTCTCCGTCGCCGACGACGAGACGGAAGTCTTCATGAACGGCGACTGGGACCGCGACTTCAACGAGATGGACACCGAGGCCGCCGAGGAGTTCCTCGGTGCACAGTCCGACTCGGGCATGGATGAGGAAGACGAAGCCGAGGAAGGCGACAACTCGCTGCCCGGCTTCGGGCCGCTCGCCGCCCTCGTCTCGCTGCTCGCAGTCGCGCTGTTCGCCCGCTACCGCAACTAATCGCTACTGATCGGCCGAGCGCCGATATTCGGTCGCGATCTTTGTTCCGCTACTCGCACCGATCCGTTCAGCGCCGGCGTCGACGAACGCCAGCGCTTCCTCGTAGCTGCCGATCCCGCCGCTTGCTTTGACGGGGAGATACTCGCTCATCGCCTCGACGTCCGGGATCGTCGCCCCAGTTTCGCCATCGACCGGGGCAAAGCCGGTCGAGGTCTTCAGATAGTCGGCGTCCGCCTCGACCACGAGTTCCGAAAGCCGGTCACGCTCGGCATCGCTCAAAAGCGCCGCCTCGACGATTACCTTCACCGGCACCGTAACGCCGGCAACGATCTCGCTGATCTCCCGGCGGACGGCGTCGTCCTCGCCGGCTTTCAGTCGACCGATGTTCGCGACGACATCGATCTCGTCGGCACCGCGTCTGGCCGCAGTAGTCGCCGCCTGTACCTTGCTCTCGGTCGAGGTCTGGCCGTGCGGGAAGCCCACGACGGTGACGAGCCTGACCGATGGCGCGTACTCGGTCGCCTCCGTGACGTAGCAGTGTGGGATACAGGCGTTCATCCCGAACTCTTCGGCCTCGTCGAGGACGCGGTAGACGTCCGAGACGGTCGTTTCGGGGCCGAGTACGGTGTGGTCGATGCGCGCGGGAAATTCGGAGTACTCCATACGTCAAGTCGGGGCCGAGGGGTCAAAAATCGGTCCGTCGATCCGGCCGGATCGCTTTTGACACGTGAGATCGTAGCACGGACTCATGGCCGACGACGCGAGCCGAATTGTCGACGACGTCAGGGCGACGGCAGCGCAGATCGCGGAGATGGAGACCAGGGGGGCGGTAGCGATAGCGACGGCCGCGGCCGACGCTCTTGCGACACAGGCCGCCGAAAGCGACGCCGAGAGCCCCGCCGCGTTCCGTGATGAACTGGCCGCCGCGGCCCAGGAGCTATATGATACCCGGCCGACAGCGGTGAGTCTGGCGAACGCGCTCCGGTACGTGCTTCGCGACCTCGACGACGAGTCAGTCGACGCGCTCGAACGGACCGTCCTCGAACGGGCCGCAGCGTTCCGCGAGGAGGTCGAAGCGGCCCAGTCACGCCTCGGCGAGATCGGGGCCAATCGACTGCAGGACGGGGACACGGTGATGACGCACTGTCACTCGACCGACGCGCTGGCCTGCATCGAGGCCGCCGTCGAGGACGGAAAGTCGATCAGCGCCATCGTCAAGGAGACGCGACCGCGCAAGCAGGGCCACATCACTGCCCGCGAACTCCGGGAGATGGGGGTGCCGGTGACGCTGATCGTCGATGGCGCGGCGCGACGGCACCTGCCCGAGGTCGATCACGTGATCGTGGGCGCGGACAGTATCGCCGCGGACGGTTCCGTGATCAACAAGATCGGTACGAGCGGACTGGCGGTCCTCGCCCGCGAGCAGGGCGCACAGATCATGGTCGCCGCCGCGACGATCAAACTGCATCCGGACACGCTAACTGGCACGACCGTCGAGATCGAACAGCGGGACGAAACGGAGGTGCTGCCCCCGGACGAGCGGGCGGTGATCGATGAGCGGTCGGACGAAAGGGGGGCTACAGAGGACGCCGCGCCGCCGATCGAGGTCGACAACCCCGCGTTCGACGTGACGCCGCCACGCTACGTCGACGCCATCGTGACCGAGCGAGGGCAGTTCCCGCCCGAGAGCATCGTCTCCCTGATGCGCGAACTGTTCGGTGAGAGCGTCGAGCGACCGTGGGACGCTCCCTCAGAGATTGTTTCGGGAAGGAAGTAACCGCAAGCTTTTCAGCGGTTCCGGACCCGTGTGGGGTGTATGGTAGTTCCGGAAGGGCTCACGATACCCCCGTTACCGTACCTGCTTGGACTGATCGTCGGGACGGTCGGGGTCGCCGGACTCATCTATTTGCTCCAGCCGGCGGTCACGAACTGGACGGTCGTCGCGTTCGGACCGTGGATGGCAACTGGAGGAGTACTCCACGGACTGGAACAGCTCGGGGCGTATCCGCCCGCGATCACGCCGCTGTTCGAGGCCCCTGGCGCGTACGCGACGATGACTATCGTTACCGGACTGGCATGGGCGTTCGCCGAGATCGTTTCGGAGATCCGGCCACACGGCTCCGCGGACCGACGGCTCGGCGTCATCGGCGCTGCCGTCGCGATCATCGTCGTAGCTCTGGGACTGTATTGGGGTGCCGAGATCGGCACTTTCGAGCCGTTCTGGCCGGTGATCGCGATCGTTGCCTCCGTCGTCGTCGCGGCCGTAGCGTGGATCGTGCTGACCCTCCGCTTCACCGAGTCCGCCGCGGTCACTGGCCCGGCAGGCGCCATTCTGGTTGCCAGTCACGCCTTCGACGGCGTTACGACGGCAGTCGGCTACGACGTCCTCGGCGCACAGGAGCGAACGCCGCTCTCGCGGTACGTCCTGGAGGCTGGCGAGTTGCTCCCGACAGCCGATCTACTCGGTGCTGGCTGGCTGTTCGTCCTCGTCAAGGTCAGTCTCGCGGCGGCTATCGTCGTCCTGTTCCGCGAGTTCGTCAAGGACGACCCCGTGTTCGCTCGACTCGTGCTGGCGGTCGTCGCCGCCGTCGGACTCGGTCCCGCGTTCAACAACCTCCTGCTGTTCACGGTCGGCGTCTGAACCGGCGGTACACTTTTTATACTCTCCGGGCGTTCGTACAGGTTACACCGTGGGCCGCGGCCGGACGTCCGAGTTCGAACCCGCTCCCGCGGCGATTCCCTATGGTACGAGTACTGAGTGCCGGCCACGTCAACTGGGACGTGACGCTCCGACTCGACGAACTGCCAGAGCCCGACGGAGAGGCACGCATCAACTCGCAGTCCAGCGGGGGCGGCGGAAGCGCGGCGAACACGGCCGTCGCGCTGTCGAGTCTCGGCGTCGACGTCGGAGTCATCGGTAGCGTCGGCGACGACGAGAACGGCCCGCTCGTCCGCCATGAACTGGACGAGCGCGGCGTTGATCTGGCGGGCCTGCGGGTAGTCGAGGGCGGGACGACGACGGTGAAGTACCTCCTGATCGCCGCGGACGGCTCCGTCGCGGTACTCGGAAACGACGGCTGCAACGAATCGGTCGCCCCGGAGGACGTCGACGCGGACCGACTCGACGGCGTCGAACACCTGCACCTGACGAGCCAACGCCCCGAGACGGCGCGGCGGCTCGCCGAACTCGCCAGAGCAGGGGACGCAACGGTGAGCTTCGATCCCGGAAGACGGCTTCCCCACCGTGATTTTTCGGCGGCACTCGGACTCGCCGACCTCGTCTTCTGTAACGACCGCGAGGCCAGCATCGTTGCCGAGCTAGATGCGGATCTGCGAGAGGACTGTACGGCCGTCGTCAAGCGAGGAAGCGAGGGGGCAAGCGTGCTTACGCCCGACGAGACGGTCCATCACGAGGGCTTTGGCGTCGATCCGGTCGACACGAGCGGGTCCGGGGACGCCTTCGCCGCCGGCTTTCTGACGGTCTGGCTCGATGACGGCGACCTGGAACGATGTCTGGCCGTTGGCAACGCCTGTGGTGCGCTCGCGGCGGAACAGCCGGGTGCCAGGACAACGCTGACGCAGGCGGCTATCCATGCGCTCCTCGACGACGAGAGTTCCGCGCAGACCGACCGATAGCGAGTCTTCGGGCAAGTTTAATACCGCCTCCCCGTTGCTCGGGACATGCTCGGACTCGGCGCACCGTTTCTGACACTCTGGCTCTCGCTGGCTGGCGCACTGCTCGCTGCGACGCTGTTGTTTCCACTCCTCTATTTCATGCGTGAGGGGCTGACGCCCGCCTACGTCCTGGCGGCGAGGCGACATGGACGGCCGGTCGACGAGGTCTCGCTAGGGCGGGTTGCGTCGGCGTACGCCCTCGCCGCGGGCCTGCTCGGCGTCGTCTTCGGCGTCGCCTACCTCGGCGTCGCGGCGCTCCCGATCGATTGGCTCCTCCCCCCGGTCGCCGCCGCGGCGACGGTGACTTCGGTGATGTACTTCCTGTTCACTCGACTCGCGCTCCCCGACGTCGACCTCGACACGGACCGCGCACGACTGCTGAAGCTACAGTTACTGGCCACGGCGTTTCTGTACGGTCTGGTCCTGATGGTGCTCGTACCCACGCTCGCGCTCAGTGTCTGAGGGGCCGGTCGACTGCTCGGACCGGAGCGCGCGTTTTTTGACGGCCTTCGACGAACGAAGAGGTATGGCAAAACAGCCCCACCTGCTCGTCGAACCGGGCGACCTGAACGATATCGCGCTACTGCCGGGCGATCCGGGCCGCGTCGATCGGATCGCTGGCCAGTGTACGAACGCCGAGACGGTCGCCGAGAACCGCGAGTACAAACTCGTCAACGCGGAGTACGAGGGGACACCGGTGACCATCTGCTCGACCGGGATCGGTTCGCCGTCGGCCGCAATCGCAGTCGAGGAACTCGCTGCGGTCGGCGTCGAGACGTTCATCCGCGTCGGGACGACCGGCGCGCTCCAGTCCGGCATCGAGATCGGTGACATGGTCGTCGCGACCGGCGCGGCCAAGGACGAGGGGACGACCGGGCGCTACGAGTCGGACGCCGTTCCCGCAGTACCGGAGTACGAGGTGCTCTCGGCACTCGTCGATGGGGCCGAGAAAAACGATGAAGACGTCCACGTCGGGCCGGTCGCTACCGACGACGCGTTCTACGCCGAGACCGAGGAGTACGTCGACTCGTGGGAAGCGGCGGGCGTGCTTGCCGTCGAGATGGAGGCCGCCGCTATCTTCACGCTAGCCCGCCGGAAAGGCCTCGCCGCTGGCGCGATCTGCACCGTCGACGGTAACCTCGTCGAGGGCACCCAGAAAGGCGAGACCGACGACGACGAACTGCCCGACAAGGCGAAAAACAACGTCGAGCGAGCTATTACGATTTCGCTCGACGCCGCGGCCTCGCTCTGAGACCGGGGAAGGTGACAGACGGCCTGTCCAGGCCCGTGCGCCGGCTATCGAAGCCCTTATCCGAACACTGACCGTTTCTCACCGTAACAACCATGTCCGAGAAACCCGCCTCTATGTATCGGCAGATCGACAAGCCATCCTACACTCGCCGCGAGTACATGGGAGGGATCCCCGGATCCAAGATCGCCCAGCACGAGATGGGCGATCTGCAGGCCGATCCCGACGAGTACCCCGTTCAGATCAGCCTCATCACCGAGGAAGCAGTGCAGCTCCGTCACGGCGCGCTCGAAAGCGCTCGCCTGTCGGCCAACCGTCACCTCATCAAAGAACTCGGCGAGAACAACTACAGAATGACGCTGCGCAAGTTCCCCCACCAGGTTCTCCGCGAGAACAAACAGGCGACCGGCGCAGGGGCCGACCGTGTCTCCGACGGAATGCGCCAGTCCTTCGGCAAGATCGTCGGCACCGCCGCACGCATCCCCGAGGGCGACCGCGTCTTCACTGCTTGGTGTACCGTCGACCAGGCCACCACCGTCAAAGAAGCCTTCCGCCGTTCCTACAACAAACTCTCGCCGCCATGTCGCATCGTCGTCGAGCGCGGCGAAGAGCAACTCGTCTCCTGAGCGTCGCAGTCCGTTTTCCAGCGAAGTCGTATCGGTAAACGTAGCCTTACGTCCACAACTGTCGCGTAATCAATAGCATTACTAATCGGGTGTTACGTGTGAGAACTAGACACGTGATACTACATGTCGGTATTCAATCGGTTAGTCGGAGTAATACGTACCGAGGAGGAATCGGACGTGCTCTACGAATGTAGACGGTGTGGCACCTCGCTCGACGTCTCCCAGAGGTCCTGTCCGATGTGTGGTTCGGGCGACTGTGCTACCTACGAACTCTAAACCTGCTCAGACTCCGAGCGCGTCGGCGAGTCGCTCACCGGCCGCGTTGGACGACTCCGGTCCGCGCCCGGTGATGAGGTCGCCATCGACAGTGACGCTCGTCTCCGCGTCGAGTTCGGCGTCCCAGTGAGCACCGGCCGCCAGAACTTCGTCCTCGACCCAGTACGAGAGCTTTCTACCGTCCGGCATACAGTCGTTCTCGTCGACGATGCCCTCTTCCCACTCGTTGGGGAACCCGGTCACGTTTCGGCCCTCGACCAGCATCTCGCCGTCGCTATCTCTGGTGAACGCGAGGATAGCGACAGCGTGACAGACGACTAGCGCCCGTCCCTCGTCACCCTCGACGGCGTTACGGAGCAGTCTGCGGGCGTCACGGTCCTGATTGACATCCCAGACGGTGCCGTGGCCGCCGGGGAAGACGACTGCGTCGTAGTCGTCCGCCGACACTGTCGCGAGGGGTTCCGGATCCGCCAGGCGCGGATCGTTGTTGTGACACTCCATTACACGTTCTGCGGTCTCCTCGCCGACGTTCTCGGGATCGACCGACCGTTCGTCGATGACGGGTTTATCGCCGCTCGGCGTGGCGACCTCAATATCGACGCCACGGTCGGACAGCAACTGTAGTGGGTCGACACATTCCTCTCCCCAGTAGCCTTCCTGACTGACAACGAACAGTGCGGATGTCATCATCGGAACTAGCACGAACAGGCAAATAAACACCGTGCCGCCGAATGATACCGTTACCCGAGGAGGACGTAGACGGCCAGACAGGCGACGCCGACCAGTGCTACTGCGACGCCGGGAAGGGTCGTGCCCAGAGCGGCTACCACACCCCCAGCGAGCAGGGCAACCAGACCGACGACACCCGCGGTCGGCGCGAGGACGCGCTCGGTCGCCGCGTCGACTGCAATCTCGCGGAGTTCGGCCTCACTCGGCCCGTCGTCGGCATCGGCGAGCGTTTCGACGCGCGATTCGAGGGCAGTGACGTCGGATCGTAGTTCCGCGAGTTCGTCGACCCGGTCGTCGGTCCGGTCGAGTGCGCTTTCGAGTTCGTCGATTCGGTCGAGTTGGTTCTCCACCCTCGCTATCCTGTCGTCAAGGTCCCCAACCGTCCCTTCGAGGGTATCGACGCGCTCGTCGGTCTCCGCCGTCGAGGACTCGACGCGCCCGATACGCTCGTCGGCGGCCGCCACACTGCCGTCGATGTCGTCGACACGCGATTCGAGGTCGGTCGTCGCATCGGTCGCCGTTTCGAGCCGATCGTCCACCGTTTCGAGCGTCTCGTCGACATCGGCCGCATGGTCGGCGAGCGATCGTTCGACAGCCGCTACCGCCGAATCGACCTCGGCAATGCTGGCTTCGAGGCTGTCGGTCCGTTCGGCCGTTCCCTCGACCGCCTCGATCCGCTCTTCGAGTCCGTCGGCGCGGTCTACCGCAGTCGCTACCTGTTCCTCGACTCCGTCGAACCGCGCCTCGATCCCGTCGGTACGGGCCAGGGCCGTGTCGGCATCTGCCGCGACGTCGTCGAACCGCGTCTCCAGTTCCCCGGTTCGCTCTGCGGTCCGGTCGATCTTCGTCGCGGCGTCGTCGAGTCGCTGCTCGACGTCGTCGAGGTCATCGCGGAGTCCGGAGAGTGCGTCGTCGATGCTCGTGACGGCCGCCGCCAGTTCCTCGTCTGCAGTGTCGTCGAGTCGGCCATCGACTGCGTCCAGTCGCTCCTCGAGGTCGGCAAGGCGGCTCCGTATGCCCTCGAAATCGTCCGTCACCGCGTCGATACCGGCCGAAAGCGCCTCGATCCGCTCGTCCTCGATCTCGTCGACTCGGGCGTCGAGCGTCTCGACTGACTCGCGCAGGTCCGCAGTTGCCGCGGCCCCGGCCCGTGTCCCGACCCGGTCGCGGAGTTCGTCGAGGCTGTCGTCCAATCGTTCGACAGTTCGAGCGAGGTCACCCGACGTGGCGGTATCGTCCGTTGTAGCAGCATCGGCCGCCGGGGTGGACGCACTCGCGTCAGCCCCGGAGTCAGCGGTCGCCGCGGGAGTCGAGGATCCGCCGGTATCGGCCGTCGGTTCCCTCGGGCCGCCGGCCGCTCCCGCCTCCGCCTCGGCCACCGCCGACTCGACCGACTGCTCGGTCCTGGCGTCGGGGGCGAGTACGGCACCGCGGGCAACCGCAGTCACCGGATCGTCGAGGACGCGAACGGTGTCGATATCGAACGGGATCGCGGCATCAGCGAGCAGGGATTCGAGCGTCGCGTCGACGCCGTCCGGGCGGGCGGCCGGTCCGGCGATGACGACGGGGACCGACGCGCCGTCGAGGTCAGTCGTGAGACGCTCGGCGGCGCGGTCGACGACGTACGAGAGGTAGTTCTCGCAGTACATCCCGAGTACGTCGCCGTCCCCGCCGGTGAGGTCGTACCCCTCGCGCTCGTCGGCGACTGCACCCGGTTCCTGATCGGTCGCGTCGGCGACCTGCCGGTCGATCCAGCTCCCGCCGCGGCCGAGGCCGAAGCCCGCAAGCGGTTCCCCGTCGTCGAGCAAGCAGATCTCGCTCGTGCCGGTCCCCAGCACCAGCACCAGCCCTGACGGCGCATCGGTGCCGAACCCGGCGTAGCCGGCGGCACGCCCCCGCGTGACTGGATCGGGATCGTAGCCCAGCGTGGCGAGGCGCTCGTCGATGGTGCGCCGGTGATAGAGCGTCGCGACGTCCTCGTCGACTGGCTCTGCGGGGATAGCGTAGGTCGCCCGCTCATCCGCCGCGCCGTCTCCGGCGACCTGCTCGATCAGCAGTTCGACCAGCGTGGCGTCGGCATCGCGCTCGCCGGTGAGGACGCCGCCGCGCAGCAGCGACTGGACCGGCGCGTCGAACATCCCCGCGAAGTCGGTGGCAGCGTCGCCCACCGCGTACACCGAGTCGCCCTGCTCGACGTACTCGACGCTCCCGCTCGACAGCATATCGAGCACCATCTCTTCGGCCGGCAGTTCGACGAAATTCGTCCGCTCGGCCGACGGCTCGGCGTCGTCGTGCGCGACGACGGTGAAACGCTCGCCGATATCGAGTCCGATAGTCATTCGTCCCCGACGTTCTCAGGGGGGCGTTATGGGTGTTGTGCTGGTAGGTGTCGGGACACACGCTATCGGCATTGCGTCCCGCGGTCGCGTCGAAACGAAGCCCTTAAAACTTGAACTCTCCTCTATCCGAATGCACTGGGACCGTGGGGTAGTGGTATCCTCTGCGGATGGGGTCCGTAGGACCCGAGTTCAATTCTCGGCGGTCCCACTTTCTGCCGCGAACAAACGCGTGAGCGGCAGTGCTGTGGATACCGACGAGAATTGAGCACGCAAGTCGCAGCCGACGAGGGTCAGCGAGTCGGATCGTCTTGCATCTGTTCAATTCTCGTCGGTCCCATATTTTGCGAAGCAAAATTGGGAGCACGTGGACGAGCGTAGCGAGTCCTCGACGGTCCCACTTCTTATTCTGAAGAAAGCCATTGCTGGCCTTCTCAGGTATGTAAGATGCCCGAAACCAACATTGTTTGTTTACGAACTGAACGATGAAGATTCTATCAGATATCGATTATTTGTCCAGCAGGGGCTGATACAAAGTACATTTACTAGCCGACCATGTTACAAGTCCCCAAGATGTAATTTGCTGGTGAACCGGCCATTATCCGGCGAGATGAGCTATAAACATCGCGGTGGAACAGCAAATGATGTCTTCCAAGTACTGGCTTCTCGGCGCCATAGTACTCATAGTAGTCGTCGCTCCGGTGGCCGGGGGCGTGCCCGCGTCGACGGCAGACAGCACAGGGATCGCTCAGACAGAGCAGACGGACGGGTCCGCTGCGTGTAACTACAGTGGCCTGTACAACCAGACGATTGATTCCGTCGTCGCCGTCAGAACGGATACCGGCCAGGGATCGGGATTCGTCTACCAGACCGATGAAAACAACTCGGCGAGTTATATCGTCACCAACGCACACGTCGTTGGGTCAGCCGAGTCGGTCATCGTCGAGTTTACTCGGGAAGAATCAGAGCTCGGGACAGTCGTCGGGCGAGATCGCTCCACTGATCTGGCGGTCGTTCTGGTGAACGAAACCCCCAGCTACGTCGAAGCGCTCTCCGTGGCGGACACGCCGCCGAAACAGGGTAGCAAAGTGGCCGCGATCGGCAATCCCTTCGGATTAGAAGAGACCATCACGCACGGGATCGTGAGCGGGCTCAACCGCTCCATGCCGACGAAGAACGGGTTTACGATCCCGAATGTGGTTCAGACTGATGCACCGATTAACCCCGGCAATAGCGGTGGCCCGCTCGTTCGGTGTGACGGGACCGTTGTCGGTGTAAACAGCGCGGGCATCGCCGCGGAACGTGCAGATAACATTGGCTTCGCTATTTCCCCGGATCTCGTCGGTCAGGTAGTGCCAGAACTGATCGACACCGGCGAGTACAACCACTCGTTCCTGGGGATCAGTAGCACCCCCCTTACCCCAGGACTGATCGCGGCGAACGATCTTGAGGTCGCCAAGGGCCTCTACGTCCACAACGCCATCGAGGGCGGTCCCGCAAGCGACGTCCTCCAGGGGACGACCGATACCGTCACTCGGAACGGGAGTCGGATTCCTGTCGGCGGGGACGTTATCGTTAGCATCGACGGTCAGTCTATCAGCTCCGGCGAAGACATCGCATCCTACCTGGTAACGGAAACCCGGCCTGGGGAAGAGGTGACACTGACGATCATCAGGAACGGAGAACGCCAACAGGTGAACGTCACACTCGGTGAGCGCCCAGAAACGTCCATGTGAACCGCTCAACCGCTATACGCCGGGCGACCGTGTCGCGCTGGCCTCACTTCGGGAGCAGTCGATACCGGTGATCCGCCGGAGTGGTCAAATACGCGAGCGCGATGTGAGTTACCACCATTACCGAAAGGAATCCGACGTTGATCCACGCGGCGTTATACCAGAGGAGGTCGATACCAAGGGGCTGAGTGAACACGGGCCAAAACGGTTCTATCGGCGTCGAGATATCGGGCGCCGAAAGGATATCAGCGAATACGTGGCTCAACCCTCCGGCCAAGAATCCCACTGTCGAGAACACGAACAGACTGGACGTATCGAACTGCTCGCTCCGGATCCAGTCATCGATCTGACTGCTGAACAATCCGACAAGAACTGCACCGCCGACGACACTCGCAACTGTCACGAACAACACTGTGTGCGTTACACCGTGGTGGTGTATCACATCGGGAAACCACCGACTGAGCCACAGGTCGGTGTCCGGAAAGAGCGAGGCGACGACCGCCAGGCCGATGAACCCGACGCTAGCTCTGTCGTCCCAGAGGAACCACGCCGGGAGGGCAAATAGGAGTCCAAACGCTATGTGGCCCATGATATCTACCATTGTTACTGTATATTCGATACCTCTACGGATAGTGGTTTGTGCTCCCTATTCAGGAGACGGCATTTAATTGAATACCCTCTGCTGGCGCACGCGTTTCTGACAGCGTACACCAGCAGGTAGTATCCGGGTAGTATATACCTTTTAACAGCCAGCTGTTTCAAACGAGAGTATATTTGACGAATAAGATTTCAACAGAGCTCGAATATCGTTTTCCGACTTTCCTCACGTTTTCGGACGCTATTTTGGGTTGTTTGGACTGAAACACGCAATAAGTACGTTTGCGCATTGACCGCTGAGATTTCTACTAGCTCAAAGAGGTGTTCTGATAGCAGTGCAAGATACACAGCGCATGTTTGGCACGGAGGAGACGGTGTTCCGGTCTCAACTGAACCGGGACGTACAGAGGGACGAAGTAACGACTTTGAGGGTCTTGTTGTCCGGATCTTCCCCGAATCGTATCCCTCCTCGGTTGCTTTCACTTGCAAGCAACAGGCAATAGACCTTGCTCCCTTTCACTGAACACATGCAAACCGTTATTCATCTCGTTTCAGGAGACGGGACGGAACAGGAAACATCACTGGCTATTGCCAGAAACCTCTTGGACGATGAGACTGGCAGTATAGACGACGTTGCGGTTGTCGTTCAGGCGGATGGAATAAAGGCGATCAAAACTGGCCAGGAGAGCGAGGAGCAAGTCCGGGCTCTATTGGACGACGGTGTCTCATTCAAGGCCTGCACCAACACACTCGACATGATGGATCTTGACGAGTCCGACCTCGTTGAGGGCGTTGAGACCGTCCCGGAGGGCGCTGTGGAAGTGACGCGATTGGAAACAGAAGGATACGCCTATATGCGGCCGTAGTGACTTCACGAAACTCTAAAACTCATCCGGCCGACTGTCTCGTGTGCTGTCGGCGAATCGCTCGCTGATGCGGACCTCCGTAATCGGACTGGCTGTACCGTAGTCGCTGCTGAACGAAACAGTTGCGTTGTCACCGATCCAGGAGCCTCGTCGTGATCGAATCCGGGGAGGAACTCGTGGTGGGCGGGACCGACGAAAACATCAGCCGGGTTCATAATCGCTCCTCAGCACCGCTACTACCCTTGCACGGACTCTGGAAATCGAAGTATGAACCGGGGCCATGTCTGAGCGGAGGGGGAATCGACGTCGTCGACGCGATGAGGTCGAGATGTGAATCGGGAAAAGCATGTCAACCAACGGCATCTGAACGGTATTCGAGGGTCGCTATCGACGACAGGATAGGTCAGGATAGCGGAGACATTACACTTCGAAGACGGGGTGTCGACCCACTGAAAGCGGCGTCAATCCAACCTGCAGGTACGTATGCAGAGACGTCGAGGCGCACACGAACCAGAGGATCTGCAGGAACCCATGCCGTCCATTCGACGTCCTACAGGACTTCGTTCTGGGGGCCCAACCAGTGAGTACTGGCCGTCGTACAGCAGGGCTTCTGGGACGTCGGTCGACGAATCGTCATAATCTGGGATTCGGCCGACAGCAGTTACGTAATTTGAACGAACTGCGCAGCGCCGCTCTGCTCGACGGTAATGCGGTAGCCACTGTACGTGAATTCGACCGTCATCTGTGCCTCTGATGACGGCGGATTCGAAAACAACTCCGATATCATCCCGTCGATGCAGTCGTACGTCGGTGTCAATTCGCTCACCTGCTTTTCTTCGAGATCAGCAACAGCTTCCGCTATCGCAACAGCCGGCTCCTCTCTGTCAGTGTTCAATTCCCGGTGAACAATCTCGTTGTCGTGGGTTTCTGTCATAGTATCTTGCTAGTTCGCTGTCGTGGACGGAATGGATGTGGTCGAGCCACTGGTCTCAATCGCCAGGGGCGGGCGATAGCCGTCGATACGTGCCGCTTCGTCGATGAACTGGCCGTGCTCATTCATCTCGTCGAGTTCAATCGATTGCCGATCCTCGGTAAACGTGATGAGGCCAGCATCGGCGAGTTTCGAGAGGTGCGTATGATGGAGGGCGGCCTCGATAGTTCGGTCGTACGGCTCCCAGCCGTCGCGGATGGACCTTCCAGTTCGTTGGCGAGCATCGGTGTGAGGGTATCGATGGCGACCACCTCGGAGTCCGTTCGCGGGTAGTGCAACACGTAGCGTCGGTAGGGATGTGTCAACAGATTAAATGTCTCTCCCAAACCCGCTGTGTTCGATGATGTCACTACCCATTCTTCGGGCTGGACCGACTTAATATCTTTTTTAAGATAACCGCACATGATTGACAATATCGATCGAAACGGGGTATTTACTTGACTTCTCCAAGGAGGTAAGGTGAATCGGTCGTAGCTCCTGTTTGGACCACGGCGCGAGTGGCGGTGATTCTGTTGGTTAATACGACTTCTTTGTTGGTTAAGATGACGACCGAAGCCTGATCACCCAAGTCGATGGCCTCAGGATCAGTACAGTGTCTATCGCAGGTGTCCAATCGAACACGAGGAATGCTCTGGAACTGAGATATAGGACTGGCCAAGACGGTCGGCCGGTTCCAGCCGTTCGCTGACAGCTACACCAACACGTCAGGCCGGACGAGCGTGGTCCACGCCTGCTGCCTGGTACCAGGACCGCCAGCTCGACCTCCGCGAGACTCTGTCTCATCACGATCTTCGGGATAGCCGACGTCGATGCGCCGAGTGACTACGTCACTCGAGGTCCCGATCGTGAACTCGCGGGACCGCCAGCCGTCGAGGCCGATCGCGTCGATCGTGTGACCCGACTGGATCAGCAGGTCGATCGCCTCGTTGATCTCGTACTCACCGCCGTCGTCGCCAGAGAGCCGGTACTCGGCGAGCAGCCTCGGGAGCGTCTCGTCATTGCGGGATCGAAGATCCCGCTTGCAGTCAGATTTTGTTGGAACCTGACAACATCACGGAAGACGGAGTCTTCCGTACGACCCGAGGCACTCGGCCTGCTCCGCCTGTAGATCCAAGATATAGTGATTATTTAGTTGACACTTTTTTCGGATCGAAGTCGATCACTGACGTCTCCTCGTCCATCGCTCGGACCTCGATCCCACGCCATTCGCCGTCGACGCCGACGAGGGCTTCGGAGTATCCTATTCGGTCATTTCCTGGGACGGCTTCCTGTACGAAGCGCATCTGTGCGGAATTGAGTCCAAACTCGCTTGCCCAGCGTTCGTCCATCCCGTCGAGATGGTGGAACTGTTTGATCGCACACTGATCGTCATCACTGCGCGCTGCTCGCGCCTTCACGAGCGCCCTCTGGGCGCGAGCAGCGCGGGTTCAGAGACAGATCAACCAGCACCGCGCGCCAGTCGTGCCCGCCCCGAGCGCCCAGTTTTAAGCCGGTTTCCGCGCCGAGTACTGCGAGGGGCGAAAGCGCGCTTAATGCTGGCGTCGAAGCCAGACGCCCGGACCGGCGAGCCTGCTCGCCGCATGCCCGGACTGGTCGGTCGCGAGCGAGACGAGGTGTGACCGAAGGGAACGCCTCACAGCGAACGGCTCTGCCGTGAGCGATACGGCGGGCAGCTGCGACAGCGAGCGGGGCGTGCTGCCCCCCGCTGACCGAACAACGGGTGATACGGTCGAGAAGACGCACTTTGACCGGGGCCACGCGATCATCACACGAGAGCAAGGACACCCACCCGTCGTTTCCGCTGTTCTCACGAGGGAGCTGCCGCCACAGACTCCCTAACGAGATCGATTTGTACAATCGGGAAATATCGGGAATTCCCGTGGCAGACAATCCGTCGTGAATGTTCTCGAAGGGGTGCAGTAGCTCGCGAGTATCACTGTCTGGGCTGAATTATCGTCGGGAGCAAGAGAGCGACATGTTCGGTCGAATCGAGGGCCCCTGGCTGGCCTCCCCCACCCGTCACTTCCGCTGTTTTCAAAATCAGCTACCACACCATGGAGAACACCGCAGTCCCGTAGCCCCACCCGGCTTTGTGACTGAGGAGCAGCGGAAATGACGGGTGTGTCTCTGCTGGTGCGAGCACTCATACAACAAAGAACAGCGGAAGTGACGGGTGGATCTCCCTGCCCTCGTATGTCAGCTGAGGGATTCAGTTCATACTACATCTCTGTGAACAGAATCCCATGTTGTCCGGACGACCAGTGAGTAGCAGCTCCGCTCGCTGTCGTCGATACCTGCAGTGTCGCTCACGGCGTTACAGTTCATCGCCAGGTGTTCCCTTCGGTCACGCCTCACCTCGATCTCGACAGTCCCAAACGCAGGGCGGTGAGGGGATTCGTCTACTTCGTTCGAGGTAGGCCACCCAATATAGGGAGAATTAAGTTCTGGGCCCCCGCCGCTTCCGCTGTTTCCAAATCCCCCTTCCATGCGACGGAAAACACTCCGGTCCAGCAGCGGTACCCGACTTTGTGACTGAAGAACAGCGGAAACGACGGGTGTATCGAGAGCACCGTTATCGTTCACTGAATTGTGACTTCACATATATTCGAACGGACCTCGGATTCGTCGACGTCGTGGTGACCTTCCTTTCAATAGAGGGAGTTATAGAACAGTTCGCACACCCGCGATGCCATACCTCCTGATCGGTCAGTACAGTCCATGGACTAAACGACAGACAGTATCATCCACATACTTATACAGACGTGAGATGACCGTGTGAAGCAGAACCGAACATGGCGAATCATACATGTCCAACGTGTGGACGAGATGATTTTGCACGCGAAGTCGATATGAAGGCTCATCACACGATTGCGCACGGGAAGAGTCTCGTTGATCAGGACAATCCATGCGAATGTCCGATGTGCGGTGAGGTCTTTGCAAGTGAAGCCGGGATGAAAGCTCACCACGCCCTCATTCACGCAGAGAGTATCGCCGAGTCACGAAGCCTCACCCCATCTACTCGGCAAATCGTTCTTGAGCGAGACGACAACCGATGCCAGCGGTGTGACATCAGCGTCGCAGCAGGGGACGAGAACGGAGTTGGTTTTCAGCTCCATCACATCGTCCCGTTCTCAGCGGGTGGCCCAAACCATCCAGATAACCTCGTCACGCTTTGTAACGACTGTCACACTCTGGCACATCAACAGATGAAGACGCTTGTCGATGATCACGCCGAATTGCTCGATGAACTCCGAGCTATCGTGTGCGATACCGAGTAAATGAGCGGTACAAACACCGCCAAACCATCGTTTAATAAGCACAGCTATTGAGCGGATGGATTACCGCTTTCGGGGTGATACAAACAAGTTTGCCGTGCTGCAGACATCCTCTATATTCAGCAGTCAGTGCATCGCAAATTGCAGATATTCGCACTCTTCGTGTGAACTAATGGGACCTCATTCCAGGTTGTGAACGACGCAGTTGATGAACAAGTATCACCGGATCACTTGCTTGCGATCCCGTCGACGATATCGGCTGGCGTAAACAGCGAAACGTCATCTCGCTCCGCAGCAGTCCGTTTGAGCCCATCGGAAAAGCCAGAGCGACAGAAACAGCAGTAGTGATGGGTGAGGTCACTGCCGCCTGGTGGCGTCCATTCGACCTCGGACGCACTGCGTTCGAGATCGGCGAGATCGCCTTCGTGCATTTCTCGGCTCGTATACTTGCACTCGCCCGCGACGACCGTTCCGTCGCTTGCAAGGCCGACGACGTCAAGTTCGTGGTGCTGGTGCCACCAGTACCCGATCCCGCGGTAGGTCTTCGGAACCAAGCCCGGAAGCGCGTTCTGACAGACCTGCTCGAACATCGGCCCCATGTAGTCAGTGAACGACGGTGCAACGACCTCATCGTACGCATCACTACCGAGCTGTACAAGCTCCCCCGTCCGTCCGTAGACATACCGGAACCAAAAGCGAAACAGCGGCTCTCGTAATCGGTATCGGCTCTTCCGTGTTGCGTTCGGGTTCGCCGTGATGGGGATATCACGCTCGATCAGCCTGAGTCGGCGTAGTTTCGAGAGATACGAACCGAGCGTGTTTGAATCGACACCGGCGAAGGTTGCGATCTCGTTCGCTTTGCGTTTCCCGGTGGCGATTGCCCGCAGGATCGTGTAGTACGTCTGGGGCTCGCGAATTCCGAACTCGGTCCGCAAGAGGAACTCCGGTTCGTTGTGCAACACACCGTGCTCTGAGAGGAGTACCGACTGGATGTTCTCCGGGAGTGTTCGGTCCGGCGACAGTGCCCGGAGGTAGTACGGTGTGCCTCCGAACACACCCCAGGCCTGTATCGCGGCGTCGGGCTCTTCGACGGGATACAGTTCGTGGGCATGGTCCAGTTCGAGCGGGGGGAGGTCGATCGTCGCCGTTCGGCGGCCATATAGGGGACTACCGCCGCCAAGGACTTTCTCCTCCATAATGGAGATTGATGATCCGACGAGGATGAGAGTCATCTCCGTCTCTTCGAGATGTAGATCCCACACTCGCTGGACCTTCGACGGTAGTGCATCGTCAGATTCGATCAGATACGGGAACTCGTCGAGAACGACGACAGCGTCCTCACGACCGAGTGCTCGCAGCAGTGCCTCCCAGTCGCGCTGGATGTCTTCGAGGAGGGGGAAGGCTTCGCTGGCAGTGTCCACGAAGTTTGCTAACTGCGCGTCGGCTGTCTCTTCGGTTGCTTGCCAGTATACTGCATCGTCCCGGCCCTCGACCGCGTTCCGGACGAGCGCACTCTTGCCCAGTCGTCGACGGCCATAGATGACGATCAACTCCGCTGCATCGTTCTCGAACCGTGACTGAAGTGTCTCGAGTTCGTCGCAACGATCCACGAACGCTGCATTGGTCATACCTACGCTACGCCCTCCGTGAAGATAATGCTATGGATTATCTAAATCGTGATTTTACTAATTACGATTTTACTATTTGCGATACAGACCAATAGAACGGATATCGAGGCTGCCAGACAGCAGTACAGAGGACACTAAACTCTTGTCAGATTCCGGAATACATCAGATAGCATACGTCTCAGTTACAAATAACTGCAATTTATTATCTTCTCTTCCAACCGCTATCTACACACTCACCCAGCCACGGCGACCAGAAATACCGATTCCGACCTCTATGCCCACTCCTACTTCACTACCCCGTCCTGATGCGCCGCCCTCGAACTCCGCCCCTTCGTCGACGACTGCCGACGCGGACGAGTTACCCGTTCCCGCCGAGGACGTCCGCGAGTATATTCAGGTCACGCCGACTGATGCATCGCTTCGCGCTGACTCGGCAGCGACCTATTTCAAGCGACTGCACGGACTCACGACGCCAGACGATGCAGCCAGTGGTCGCTCCCGACTGCTCTCGCTCGGCTCGACGAGGGAGTCCCCGCCAACGATCGAGTGTCTGCTCCACAGTGATCGCTCGCGTGAGCAGCCACTCACGTACTGGTTCGGCGTCGACGACCCGGAGGCGACGTCGGCGCTCGAACGTATCCTCCGTGGCGTCTTTCCCGATAGCTACGAGTTCGAGCGGCGCGTGATCCAGCCGGGGTATCTCGAATCGATCATTAGAGGCAAAGCGGGGACGGACCACGCTACCACCGACCGCACTCTCCGTGCGGTCGAGTACGAAGGCACCCCGACGCGAACGCGTGATTGGCAGACCCAACTCGCGCCGTTCGAGTCGTTTCAGAACGACGAGGAGAGTCGCGTCCCGCTCGCGTCCGTCGTCGAGACGATGAGTGCCCACCAGGGCCCAATCGTCTATCAGGTGCTTCTCCAGCCCAAACCGGACTGGACTGCCGACGCCGAGGAGCGACGCATGACGATCGAACTCCACAGCGATACGCTGGGTGAGCGCCTCGCAAATACGGTCTTCGGTGCGCCAGATCCGACCGAAGAGCCGGCGCTTACACCTACCGATGAAACGCGACTCGCCGAACTCGAGACAAAGGACACGCGCCATTCGTTCGTTCTCACCGCTCGACTCGTCGGCAGCGTCGCTGCCGAGACCACTGCTGAGGAGGTGGATGCGGCCACCTTCCGCGAACTCGAAGCTGCGTTCACCCAGCTCGATCGGACGACCTACGAGGTCGACGGCGAGCGGACAAGCGAAACGGGTGCAGAGCAGGTTCTCGATGACCTGCTTGCACGGACTGTCTACCCGCCAGAGACGGGTGGACTCTCGAATCGCCTCCCATGGCGTTCCGCTCCACCGCGTGGTATCGTCGCGGACGTCCACGAGGCGCCGAGTTTCTGTCTCGTCGGTGGGAGCGCACTCACGACGGCTGGTGAACGCGCGCTCTCGACGACGCCCGGCGAGCGGGCACCCGTTCCCCGACCTGGACGTCTTTCTCGGTTTCGTTCCTAGTTCTGTGCGTAGTAGTTCGTGTAGACGTCGTACCGGACCGGATGAACGAGTATGGATCGACGATCGGCTACAGAGGCGATTCGGCCATCCCCCTCACCCCCCACCGTTTCATCTGTTCGAGGAACGAATCCCGGGATGGGCTCAGCTCGCTTGTGGGGAGCCAGTCCCACCCCCCACTGTTTCATCAGTTACTGTGGACGAGATCTCTCGGCTTTGTAGACGAGAATCTGAACGTCGTACCCCCCACTATTTCGTCAGTTCTTGTGTTTCCTGCTGTCGGTTGCACGATTTTCTTCTTTCCCAAGAAACTCATGAAGAAGGGGCCTTCGACCGTCTCCGGCTAGCGGCTGAGCGTCGATTAGCTTACAACGAGGCCCGAAAGCCCGATATCGACGATATCGTCAACGATATTTCTGCTATCTTGACACCAGTAGTGAACAGGAACGTCTCGGCTACCGAAGCGAGATGACAATTGGACAAGCAACCAAAACGTTTTAGTCTATAGTTCGCGTACTATGGACTATGTCCAACGCTCCAACCACCATCCAACCACCGGACGCGGGACACACCGCACACCGATTTTTTGTCATTCAAGAGCTGCTGGGGGCGCCTGATCTTGCGCGGTTCTACACAGACCTCTTGATCAACTCTCCATCAACGGTCACGGCAGTCCGTGAACGTCAGGGTTTCTCCAAGAGTACTGCCTACAAGTACGCGAATACATTGGCCGAGTTGGGTGTCGCAGAGGAGTTAGATGAGTACGAAGATGGCTCGTCACTCTGGCGTGCCGACCCTGTGAGTGGAGACTGGACAGCTCAAATAACCCTCGAACTCGGTCCTGCCATTATTGCGGTCTATGGCGGGACCAGTGTGGACGACGATCTTGAACTGTTCATTGACCGCCACGGGAAGGCTGCGCTCGCACCGGCGGTTATGGCCACGCTCACGTATCTGCAGGGCGAGACAACGCGTCGTGGTGTCGCGGATGAACTCGGCATCCCTGCTGTCGAGGCTATCACGGTCACTCAGGCAGTTGAGCGCATCATTGCCGTCGTGAAAAGCCACGACCCAACCCTCAGTGGCCTCACGTTCGAAGTGGACGTTCACGACCGTGCAATCGAGCAGGGACCGTACCAACGAGCCGATGAGTGAGGCGCATCCGTCCCCGTTCCCGACAGCCCTCATTCTCGATACGAGCTTTCTTCGAACCATCGGGGGGACGGGATCCACCTCGTATCAAACATTCATACAGTACGTCAGAGAGCGAGAAATTGACCTGTATCTGACCCCGGGAGTCATTGAGGAACTAGCAGAGCAACGAGGATACATCAGTATCGATTGGGTTGACCGAGCGGACACAACGGCATGGATCAATCTCATCGATACCGTGCAGCCAGGAGTTCGGGTTCACGACGGGCCGCGTGCTGGCGAGATGATGGATCAGGTCCACGAACGACTGGCGAAATTTGAACAGACCGATCCAAACGAGCTAAGAAAGACTGATTCGGAACTTCCAGCGGCTGGCGTGATGCTTCTTGGTTCGACATCACATGACTCCGTCGGGGTTTTGATCGACGACCGGAACGCCGAACGGGCGATTTCTGGTGTAATTGGCAATACCTACTACGAGGGGCGAATTCGGGTACTCAGCATCTGGGATGCAATAGAGTATATCGAGTCCTGACGCTGGTGACGATGTCGAACCCGGCGAGCCAACCCTCACGATCGAGGACCTAGAGACGTTCGGTCGTGTCTTCCGCTCCATCAGCCTGGAGTTGCTGGAGGCAATCGTCGAACACGAGCCCGAGAGCATTCGAAAGCTCGCCCGACTCGTTGATCGAAATCCTCCAGAGGTCCTGGAGAACGTGAACAAGCTTGCGGACTACGGCCTGATCGAACTAGAAGCGGAAGGACCTGCGAAGCGACCAGGGGTGTGGTGTGACAATATCGACGTCGAACTTCCGCTTACGACACCGTCGGATCGGGGGCGGAACGCGAAAGTCTGAGTCGACGATGTCACGAGGGTTAGCTACCCACTCGTTCACAGCCATTACTGAACGAGGCGAAGAGCCGACTTCCCGCTCGCAGACGTAACGACACACCTCTATCGATGTGTTCGATCTGTTCGCTAGCACTGGGTTTCGAGGCTGCACTGATCGATAGCTCTGTCTAAGAATTCGGAACGACGGCTTCTATTCGGCTTCCGCAGGGGCCGCGTTCTCTTCTTTCTCTTGTAGCCGCGCTTCGGCTTCGTCCCGATCCTCGGGATAGCCCACGTGGATTCGCCACCCATCCAGCCCGATCGCGTCGATCGTTCGCCCCGACTGGATCAGCAGGTCGATCGCCTCGCTGATCTCGTACTCGCCCCGATTGGAGGGCTGGACGAGCTTGCAGGCGTGGAAGATCGCCGGCGAAAAGGTGTAAAAGCCGGTCATCACGAGATTGCTCGGCGGGTCGTCGGGCTTTTCGACGACGTCAGTGATCTCGCCGTAGTCGTTCGTGTCACAGACGCCGTAGCGGGATGTCTCATCCCACGGCACTTCCTCGACGAGGAAGGCGGCATCCGCGCGGGATTCTCGCTGGCGATGCACGACGTCGTC
>Ga0136562_100029_pt1 | contig 72958 bp, 75 predicted proteins | sample AntCluMetagen312_FD_104784 | JGI IMG/M metagenome (GOLD analysis project Ga0136562, IMG submission 104784) | Saline lake microbial communities from Club lake, Antarctica - Metagenome #312 | ecosystem: Environmental > Aquatic > Non-marine Saline and Alkaline > Saline | place: Antarctica: Club lake...
AAGCCGATGCTGAAACCCAGCAAGAGACGCTTGGAACGTATGCGTCTTGAAACCTTAGGGCCGCGCTCGGCCTGAAATCCTATGGCGGGATTCCCGCGACTTTAGGCGCGGGAGGAGGTCAAGACTCTGCAGGCTCGATGGCGTGGCGTTCGGACCGGTTCAGATGGATAACGAGGTCGTCAGGCACACCTCAGAGGTCGTAGCGGGATAATAAAAGCTTTGATGCCGAGGGTCAGGCGGCTTCGCGCATGTCCGGCGGCAGCAGGTTCGGGATACCGTCTTCGATCGGGTAGCTTTCGCCGCAGTCCGTGCAGGTCAGCGAGCCTTCGAGGATCTCTTCGTCCTCTTGCTCGTCGACCTCCAGTTCGAGTTCGCTTTTGTCGAGCGGGCAGCAGATGATATCGAGCAACGACTCTTTCATGTAGAGTCGATTGGAGTCGAGAGAGAAAAATATGGGGGTTTGCGCCCGGTGTTCGCTACTCGAAGGGGTTCTGGCGGACGACCGTCTCCTGGCGACCGGGGCCGACGCCGATGGCGTAGATCGGTGTGTCGAGTTCGTCGCTGATGTAGTCGAGATACTCCTTGGCGGCGTCCGGGATGGCCTTGTAGCCCTCCTCGGCGACGACGTCCCAGTCGACGTCCTCCCAGCCCTCGAACGTCTTCAGGGTCGGTTCACAGCGCTCCCAGCGCTCGGTCGTCGCCGGGACCGTCTCGAGTTCCTCGCCGTCGAGGCTGTAGGTGTGACCCACTTTGACCTCGTCGAGACCCGAGAGCACGTCGATGTGGTTGATCGCCAGGCCGGTGAAGCCGTTCGCACGGGCGGCGTGGCGGAGCATCGGCATGTCGAGCCAGCCGACTCGACGCGGGCGACCGGTGACGGTGCCGTACTCGCCACCCTCGTCGCGAATGTAGGTCGCGATTTCGTCTTCCTTGCCCTCGCCAGTGCCGCCGGTCTGATCGTCGATGTCGCCGAGTTCGGTCGGTAGCGGACCCGATCCAACTCGCGAGAGATAGCCTTTGACTATCCCGATGACTTCGCCCTGGCCGACCGTGGTGGGGCCCAGCCCGGTGCCGACGGCCGCCCCGCCCGCGGTCGGGTTCGAGGAGGTGACGTAGGGGTAGTTCCCGTGGTCGATGTCGATCGAGGTGCCCTGTGCGCCCTCGAACATGACTTCGCCGCCCTCGTCGATGGTTTCCGCGAGGAACTCTCCTGCGGCGACGGTCATCTCCTCCTCGTCGAGGCGTTCGCCGAATCGGCGGTACTGCTCGAACAGCGCGCTGACGTCGAAGGCGTCCTGCACGTCGACGCCCTCGATAACGTCGTCCACGTCGGCGAGCGAGACGTTGTAGACGTCCTCGATGAGTGCGCGTTTCTGCGGGACGACGTACTCGAGGCGTTTCCGGAGCACCTCGGGGTCAAGCAGGTCGCCGACGCGAATCCCGCGCCGTCCCGCCTTGTCCTCGTAGGTCGGGCCGATACCCCGGCCCGTGGTTCCGACCTTGATATCGGTGTCGCTCTTGACGTCCTCCTCGATGTTGTCGAGGACGCGGTGGTACGGAAAAATGACGTGAGCACGACGCGCGACGCGAACGTCGGGATCGAGGCCCTTCTCGCGGAGGGTGTCGATCTCATCGAACAGCGTTTTCGGGTTGACCACGCAGCCGTTACCGAGGACACCGACCTTTCCGCGGACCGCTCCGCTCGGAACGAGCGAGAGCTTGTACTCGGTCCCATCCTCGACCACTGTGTGGCCGGCGTTGTCGCCGCCCTGATATCGGGCGATCACGTCGGCAGCGTCGCCATACAGGTCGACGACGCCACCTTTGCCTTCGTCGCCGAGCTGGGACCCGACGATGGTTACGGTCATAACAAAGTCGGGTTCTCTCGCTCCAGATAAACCGATTACGGTTTGCGCGATGCAACTGTCCCGCGGTTCCGGCGGCAACAGTGCACACGTTTATGATGAAAATAGCCGTATATCTACATGGTGGAAGACAGGTGTCCAAACAACGCTCACCGACTGGTGACAACCCCAGAGAGGACCGGCACACACCGACAGCGCCGGATGCGACGACTGGCGTGAGTCGCAGAGCAGTGCTTGGTGGTGGCATCGGGGCCGGAGCCGCCCTGCTCGCCCAGGAGGAAAACGAGACCAGCGAAGAAAACGGAGCGGAGGGAGGCTCTGTTACCACCGAGCTCGTCGACTACGCGTACGAACCGGGGACTGAAAGTCCGCTGGTCATTTCTCCCGGAACCACGGTCCAGTTCGTCTGGATAACCGACACACACAACGTCAACGTCGATTCACAGCCGGGCGAGGCCAACTGGGAGGGACATGAGGACGTCGAAGACGCCGGCTTTGAGTACGAGTACACGTTCGAGGTGCCCGGAGAGTACGAGTTCCACTGTGACCCGCACCTGAACCTGGGAATGGAGGGAACGATCCGCGTCGAAGAGGGCGCCACCAGCGGCGGAGGGGATGGTGGTGGTGGCGCGATCAGACCGTACGTTCCGGAAGGGGCGATGACGCTCGCCGTCGGGTCGATCGCGGCACTGGTGTTCGTCACCTTCATGGCGTACTTCTTCATGAAGTACGGTGGCGAGTACGAGAGGGAAATGTGAGATCCATCCCGCTCTGAGGGCGTTGCTTCGAGGGGTCGATGTTCCCTTCGATTCGAATAACCGGAGCCGTGGGTTCCCGTGCTGGACGACCCTGACCCTGCAACGGGTTCGTCACTCTCCGGTGTGCCCGGCGGATCATCTAGTACGCCCGAAGTCTCCTGAATCGTCGATGCAGGGTGATCTTTGACCGCGCTATACCCGTGCATTATGCGGGGAGATTGGCTGTCGGGATCTAACTCCATGAATCGAACGTGTTAACTACAACCACGAGAAACATTGTAGTTAGTTGACGCCCGAAAGCCGGAGGGTAACATTTAAAGCCCGCTATGACAAGTTAACAAATGCCATGATAGACCGGCTTGAGAAAGAAGTGGACATGCTGGAGCGGCATTTGCAGGTACTGAAGATGGTTATTGAGAACGAGCCGATCGGCATCGTCAAGATGTCCAACGAGACGGGGTACCCACACCACAAGGTACGCTACTCGCTGCGCGTTCTCGAAGAAGAAAACCTCATCGAGCCCTCCAGTCAGGGAGCGATCACCACGGATCGCACTGCCGAATTCGTGGATGAACTCGACATGAAACTCGACGACATCGTCGACAAACTCGACACGATGAAGATCGACGATGCGGTCGAAGTCCAGAACTAAAGCTCCGGCACGTTCAGGTGGAACTCGTCTCCGCGCGCTTCGACGAGACAGAGATGGTAGCCCTGCTTTCGTGACTGCTTGACGAAGCTCATTCTGGAGTCCCGACTCAGGAAACTCCCGCTAGTCGCCTCGCTCGCCGCCTCGAGAGCACCAGGCTCGAAGAACGAGGCCGTGACGAGGAACGCGGCACTCAGCGTCTCCGAGGTCTCCTTGACACGTGTCGCGTCCGACTCGAGTTCGATGAGCATCCGCTCGTTGGCCGGATCGCGCGAGTCCGAGAGATCCGCAACGATCAGCGGTTCGCCCATCCGATTTCGTAACACCACGTCGAAGGTGGCGACTTCCGTTACGTCTTCGCCCTCCTCGCGGTAGGTGAGTTCGATTTCGCCGTCGAACTCGACGCGATCGATCTTCGGAATCGCGTCGTAGAGATCGCTGAGCCCGCTCTCGTGGCCAGTGTTTTGAATCTCGTACAGCAACGTCCGGACGACCCAGTCGACGAACTGCATCTCCAGGGTGTTGTCGAGGAACGTGTCGTACGGTTCGCCCTGAACCGCCACAGCGTTGGCGTCGAACGTCGTGTGCCGCTCGAGTTTGAGGTTCCCGTCGACGTCGTCGGCGGTCGCAGTCCCCTCGTGTGCCGTCTCCAGCGTGTCCTTGCCCTTCGAGCCGTACCGGACGAACAGGTTCGTTCCGGAGATGGCCTGGGAGGGCTGGATCTGCTGGTCGGCGTCGTAGGCCGTCTTGCCGGCCGCCTCCAGCGCCGATTCGACCTCCTCTAGCTCCGAGCGGAGCCGTTCGACCTCGGTTTCGAGACGTTCGATCTCTTCGGCCAGCGACTTGTTCTCGGCGGCTAGCTCGTCGCGCTCCGTGTTGACCTCCTGGTGGGCCGACTGGAGCCGTTCGATCTCGGTTTCGAGGGTCTCGATCCGTTCCTCGCGCGCTTCGAGTTTCTCTTTGGGTACCGTGTCAGGCGAGGTGCGCTGTTCGTTGTGGCCTGAAGATCCGGCCGAGCCACCGGTGCGCGCTTGCTGCTCGTCGGTGGTTCGGTCCGTCGACGTCGTGGAGCGCTCTGTGGTCGACCCCGCAGAGCGGTCGGACGTCGAATCGGCGCGGCGCTCCGTGCTCGCCGTGGACTGGGTACGACTCTCCTGCTTGGTAGGGCTGGCGTCGGTGGGAGTTCGAGCGCCCCCGTTCGTTTTGGACCCAGCGTCGTTCGGCTCCGGTTCGGGATGGGCCGAATGGGTCGGATCGAGCGACGGGATTATCGTGGCTTCGCGCCAGTCTGCTTCGGCTTCGATCGGATCGTCACCGGCCTCGCCTGTCACGCTCCCCTCGCCGGGATCGGGCGACGATGTGACCTGCTCCGGTGTGGCGGCCGGCTCCTCATCAATGGTGTTCCCGCTTGCCGGCGCGGCGTTGGAGCCGCCAGCAGTCGATTCCGGAGCGGCCGAACTCTCTCCCGTCGGCTCCGAACCTGCGCGCGACGACGACTGCTCGGGCTGATCCGACTGGTCGGTGTCTCGCGCTGGCTCGCGGGTCGGCGTTCGTCCGGCGTCCGACGTGGAACGGTCGGCCCGCCCGGACTCTGAACCGGTCGAGGCTCGGTCGGGTTCGGACTCCCGGATGGGGCTGTCCTCGGTCGGTCGCTCCGAATCGATGTCGGGAGTGGGAGACCCGGAGACTGACGACGCGGACTCGGCCTGTCCGGTCGGCTCTGGCGGCAGGTCGTCGTCAGGACCGGTATCGACGTCCTGGCGAATCGCATCGGCGGGCGACGACCGGTCCTCGTTCGGGCCGTCCCCGGTCGCCTCGACCGATTCGACCGTCGACGGATCGCTCCGTTCGGACGCAGAATCGCGGGCAGACGGAGTGTCGTCCGCTGGCTCCGCGGGCGTCGGGTCGCTCTCTACTGGCTCTGTAGCTGTCGGGTCGCTCTCTCCGGGGGCCGCGACGGTCGGTTCCTCCGTTCCAGCGTCGCTCGGGGACGATCCGGACGCCGCCGATCCGGTAGGCGATGGCTCCGGATCCGGCTCTGGGCTCGGGATATCGGTGACCTCGACAGTGGCGTCGCAGACCTCGTAGATACCTACCTCGTCGTTCGCGCGCTCGAAGGCCTCCTCGTCGCCGAGCAGTTCGTCTCTGGAGCCGACGAACGCGGCGCTCATGGAGCGGCCGCCGTAGTACACCACGAAATAGTCGCCACTCAGTACGTTCTCGCTGAGTTCGAGATAGCCCGTGAACGACCCGGAGGAGAGCGTCTCGTCGACCTCGCTAATCGGCGTGTCTTCGGTGTAGTACTTGGCCCGCGTCTCCGTATCGCCCTCCCACATAGTAAACAGCAGGGGGAGCGCTGGTTCGGGAGCGACGTGAGCGGTGCCCGAGGCGTCCTCGAACGCGTCGATGGAGCCATCATGTACGCCGATGACGCGGCCGTTCAGCATGAACAGCCACGTTCCGGACGTTTCGACAGCACCGGTGAAGTCCGACCCAGCAAGATCGTTGAGACCTTCGTAGCCGCCCGAGAAGGGCCGGGACTCCCACCGTTCGACGCGCTCTACCGTGCGCGTATTCATACCGAGTACAAACAACAAGCGAAACAAATACTTTCCGGCGTCGAGTTCCCACCGCCCCAGCCGCTCGGTCCGCGGCTTAGATCTTGCCTTCCGCGTCCTTTGCGAGTTCTTCCATTCGCTTGCCGATGCGACCGGCGCTGGAGAACTCGTCGTCGCTCATCGCGTTCGCCAGGGCGTTTCCGAGGACGAAGACGGCGTGTTTGTGCTCGCTTTTCGATTTGTGGACGTGGGACGGATCGACTTCGAGTTCGTCGTAGGGCTCGAACAGTTCGTCGTCGACGCCCTCACGCCCCGCGAAGTTCTCCATGATGATGACCATCTGCTCGTGTAGCTCCAGAAGCTCGTCCTTGTGCATAGAGGCTTGTAGGCACGGTTCGGGTTTAAGGATTACTGCTGTAACGGGGGGAGAGTCGAAAACGAGGCTACTCCACAGGGGGCGACTCCGGACGCAGGGGCTTCGGAAGCGGCGGCCACCCGAGTTTTGCACTGGCGGCGACGAGCGACCAGCCGCCGAACACTGCCGCGCCGACGGTTTCCGGGATGGCGAGTCCGGGGATCGGTCCGGTGAGGGCCGCCGCCCAGACCAGCCACGCGAGCAGGTGGAAGATCCCCAACCAGATCGTGAGCAATCCCCAGCGCGGACGGCCGGCGAGCACGCTCCCGGTACCGTGGGTCCACATGAAGACGATGCCGAGCAGATAGTGCGTGATCGCCACCGCGCCGTGGGGGTCACGGGGAATGTGGAAGACGCCGACCAGCGCGAGCGCGATCAGCGCCCCGGCGAACTCGACGGCACCCAGTCGGTGAAACGCGTTCTCGGCGTCGGTCCAGAGCCGCCACGCGAACGGTAAACCGACGAGTCCGGTCAGGATCAGCCCGCCGTTGAACAGCACGAACTCGGGCGCGCTGGCGAAAAAGGAGAGCGTGATCGACTCGCTCACGGGCAGTTCCCCGAGGTTCGAGAGCGCGTCGTCGGCCCACGAAAAGCCAGGATCGACGACCGTCGCCGCCAGAATCGTCACCGCCGCCTGTACCGGCGCCACGAGACCGGTCGCGGCTGCCGCCGCTCGTTTTTCCATAACCTTGCAACTCACGCATCGTGTATAAAAGTACGGAGGTGTAGGCGGGATCGGACAATCGAGCGGTGATCAGCGGCTTCGGAGCAAAGGGGGAACCTAGCGACTCGAACTATCGCGGGGGAACCAGACCAGCTCGTGTTCGGCTGTCAGGGTCACCGAGACGGGCGTGTCCAGATCGAGCGATTCGCTGTGGTTGTGCATGCACTCGATCGTCTCGCCGCTGTCGAGTTCGACGCGGTACAGTACGGAGGGGCCGAGATACCGGCGGTAGGTGACGCGACCGTCGGCGCTCTCCTCGTCTGTCGGATACGCTAACACGTCGTCCGGACGCACGAGGACGTCGATCTCGGTCATGTCGTACTGGGTCGCCAGTCCGTGGACCTGCTCGCGGCCGATCGTGGCCACGGAGGTATCGATCTCGTCGCCGCTGACGTAGCCTTCCAGGAAACTCGCGTGGCCGAGAAAGCCCGCGACGAAGCGGGACTTGGGTCGCTGAAAGACGGCTTCGGGACGGTCGACCTGTTCGAGTTTTCCCTCGTGCATCACGGCGACCCTGTCGCTGATCGAGAGGGCCTCCTCCTGGTCGTGAGTAACCGAGACCGCCGTCACACCGGTCTCTTTGAGGATACTCCGGACCTCCTCGCGCATCTGCACCCGGAGATCGACGTCGAGATTGGAGAACGGTTCGTCGAGCAGAAGGATCTCCGGTTCGGGCGCGAGCGACCGGGCCAGGGCGACACGCTGTCGCTGGCCGCCCGAGAGCTCTTTAGGCCGGGAGTCGCCCTGCTCGCCCAGGCCGACGAGTTCGAGCAGGTAAGCGACGCGCTGATCCCGTTCGTCCTCGGCCAGGTCGTCGATACCGAACGCGACGTTCTCGGCGGCGGTCATGTGGGGAAACAGCGCGAAGTCCTGAAAGACGACACCGATGTCGCGGGCGTCCGGCGACACGAAAGTATCGTCGGCCGTCGCGACGGGGCGACCGTCGACGCGAACGGCACCGGTGTCAGGTCGTTCGAGGCCGGCGATCAATCGTAGCGTCGTCGTCTTGCCACAGCCCGATGGGCCAAGCAGTGTCAGCAACTCGCCGCGCTTGACCGTCAGCGACAGGTCTTCGACCGCGGCCTCGGCGCCGAACGATTTCGAGACGCCGTCGAGTTCCAGCAGCGAGTCGGCCGCCGACTCGTACGGCGTCTTCTCTCGTCCCCGTTCGACCGTTCTCTCGGTGGTTGTGGATTCAACTGACATCATATTTCTCCTGTCGTGGCGGCACGATCATCGAGAGCCCCGAGATCACGATGAGCGACGGGAGCGCCACCACGACCGTCCGGAATCGTCGGTAGTGGAGATCGGTCCGCGTCGCCAGAAACACGAGCGGAACGCCGATCAAGGAGGCTCCCATCGTCACTGCAAGTATCAGGGTAACGCTCGTCGGCAGGATATCGAGCGTATACGATGCGGACATCAGACCGAGCGCCCCGCCCACCTCTGGTGGACGTACGGGCAGCCAACGAAGGACGGATTGTACCAGTCCGGCGATCACGCCACTGACCAGTAACAGCCCGATGTGGGCGGCGACGTCCTCGTTAGCGGTTATCGGAGCGCTGAAACGGTTGATACCCACGGAACTACTCTGTCTCTTTCATTTGAGCGGGGAGGTTTTAGGCTTTCCTAAATAATTCGGATGGTCATTTCCACTTGCCGGAGCAGATCGGTCGGGAGTTCGCTCCTCGCTCTCCAGCACCACGGCAACGAACGAGCAGACCGTGCCGGAGTTCGGCCGGTCGAAGGAACGAGATAGAGCACACGGGAAGGGAACAGCCACCACGGAATCGGGAGCAATGACTTTGCTGAGACGCGGATCGGCGCGCGCGAGAACGTTCACCCGGTTTGCGAGAGCGAGTGCCCCGGTATCAGCGGTTCGGGGCTAGCGCGCAGTTTCCGCGCCAGTCACTCCTCGGGGAGATTGTCGATAAGTACTACGGCTTCCCCGTCGATGATCACTTCGTCGTCGCCGTCGCTGACCACGGTGCTGAGACGGTACTGGTCGTTCCCCAGATCCTCGATTATCTCGACGGTCGCAGTGACGCGATCGCCGATTCTGACGGGCCCGCGGAACTCCATATCCTGCGAGAGGTAGATGGTCAGGCCGGGAAGGCGTGCCAGTGCGGCGCTGATGAGCCCCGAGACGAGCGTCCCGTGGGCGATACGACCGCCGAATCGAGCCTCGGCGGCGAACTCGTCGTCGAGGTGGAGGCGGTTCGTGTCGCCACTGGCAAGCGCGAACCGTTCGACGTCCGCGTCGTCGATCGGCTTGCTGAAACTCACACTGTCTCCCACCGTGATCGCGTCAGGCTGTTCGACTGATCGTTCGTACTCCCACTCGTCCGTCTCGAACGCGAGCGAGGGCACTGATCCCGGGCGGAGTTCTTCGGCTTCGGTACCGCTTTCCGCCACATCGCCGTCGTCGCCGTTTCCGCCGTTGTCGGCCGACGCGCCGATCGCCGCGCGGTTCATCGCTGTTGCACTTTTTACTGCACTTTCTCCTAGCTGCATCCACGCGCTCGTGAGATCCGCGAAGGGTGTCGTAGCTCCCGTATCCTCGGGCATACTTATCACTAGGAGAGGTGGTATAAGTTTCCACTGGCTGTAATCCACGCTTACAATCAGCGGGAAACCACAGTTCAACGTCTCGACAATCGAACGGGGTCCAATCGGTAAAACCACTCAGTACCATTGAGTGCCATTCAGGGGTAACAGTTAAGATACAGCGGGTCGTATGCATACATGATGACAGACGAGACGACCGGAATGCAGTGGCCGCCGGCTATGTTCGCCGAGCAGTTGCAAAACGCGAGTGAACAGGCTGTCGAGAGCCAGCAGGAACTCGCAAAGCAGTTCGTGTCCGCTACCATGGGCGCGGGGTCGAACAACATGTCCGGGTTCCCGGCGATGGCGATGGGAACTGGGACGTTCAAGACCCGCGTGCAGAGCGGCGGCCGGATCAGCATTCCGGACGCTGAACGTGAAGCCCTCGACATCGACGAGGGCGACATCGTTCAGACGATCGTCATCCCGATCAAAACAAGTGATTCCAATGAGTGAAACCAACCCCATCAAGACCGTCTTCGACTTCCAGCGAACCGTCCTCGAATCGAGCCAGCGCATGACCCATAACACCATCGAGGCCCAGCAGACCGCGATGCAGGCGTTCGTCGACAGCATGGCCGCTATGGAAGAGATCACCGAGCAGAACGCCAGCATGAGTCAAGACGCTGTCCACAGCTACTTCGACGCCGTCGAAGAAATGATGCCCGAAGAGAGCAGCGTCGACTTCGCGGAGCTTCGCGAGATGACCGACGAGCAGTTCGAGATGTACGGCGAAGTCAGCGACGAGACGTGGAGTGCCGTCCACGAGGCACTCGACGAGGCCAACGGGACCTTCGAGGAGGCCAGCAGCGAGTATATCGACGCCGTCGACGACCAGTTCGACGCGTATCTCGAGGTTCACGAAGAGGTCGAAGATACGACTGTGGAAATGGCCGAGGAGATGGAGTCGACCGCCGAAGAGATCGACGTCTCCGCGCCGTAGAGCGCCTAACACTTTTCGTCCCGGCCGCGGAATTCTTCCAACATGTCCGACACATACGACACCGACGCAGCACAGAACGGGTGGACCGAGTTCATGGAACAGATGAACGAGCAGTTCGTCGACGCCTTCGAGGAGAACATCGAGGCACAGGCCGGGTTCGTCGAGGCCTGGAGCGAGGCCGTCGAATCCGCGAGCGACGACGAACGGATCACCGAGGGCTTCGAGGGGTACGCGAACGCCTATCAGGTCTGGATGGACGCCGCCGAGGAGATGGTCGAACGCACCGGCGACGCGGCCGCGGGCGAGGACGTCTCCCCGGACGAGTTCCGCGACATCTGGCTCAACAACGCCAACCAGGCGTTCAGCGAGGTCATGTCGACCAGCGCCTTCGCGGCGATGACCGGCGAGACAGTCAGTGACGCCCTCGAAGTCCAGCAGATGGCCGACGAAAGCGCCGAGTCGACGCTCCGGCAACTTCGGATGCCGACCCAGAGCGATATCGAGGAGGTCGGCGACCGACTCGTCGAGCTAGAGCGACGCCAGCACGCCGTCGAGCAGAAACTCGACCGCGTGCTCGAACACTTAGAGGAGTGAGATAGCGATGAGAAACCCATACACCGCCACGCTGGATCTCCAGCGTCAGGCCTGGGAGAACGCTACGGACATCATCGAGTCGGCAGGCACGATGCCCGACGCTGGCGAGGCAATCGCCGAGGCCGATGTCGGCGAGACGCCCAAAGAGACCGTCTACGAGGAGAACAAGCTCAAACTCTATCACTACGAGTCCCAGACAGAGAGCCAACACGACGTACCGATCCTGATCGTCTACGCGCTGATCAATCGGCCGTATATCCTCGACCTGCAGCCGAACCGGTCGGTCGTCCGAACACTGCTTAACAACGGCTTCGACGTCTATCTGATCGACTGGGACGAGCCCTCACAGCTAGACCGCTCGCTCACCCTTGACGACTACGTCAACCGGTATCTCGACAACTGCGTCGACGAGGTGCGAGACCGATCCGGCCAGGACAGCATCAACCTGCTCGGCTACTGTATGGGCGGGACCATGTCGACGATGTACGCCGCGCTCTTCCCCGAGAAAGTCCGGAACCTCGGCCTGATGGCCGCCGGCCTCTGTTTCGAGGGGACTGGCGGCGTTCTCGAACTCTGGGGCGACGAGGAGTATTTCGATCCCGACGTCGTCACCGACACCTTCGGCAACGTCCCCGCTGACTTCCTGGACGTCGGCTTCGCACTGATGGACCCTGTCGAGAACTACATCACCAAGTACGTCCGGTTCTACGACAACGTCGAGGACGAGGACTTCGTCGGGAACTTCGCCCGTATGGAGGAATGGCTCGGCGACGGCATCGACGTGGCCGGCACCACCTTCGAGGAGTTCATCACCGACATCTACCAGGAGAACGCCCTTTACCGGAACGAACTCGAACTCGGCGGCGAGCACGTCGACCTGAACGAGATCAACATGCCGGTCCTGAACATCGTCGCCGAGTACGACCACCTCATCCCTCCGGAAGCCTCGAAGCCGTTCAACGAGGTCATACCGAGCGACGACACGAGCGTCATGGAGTTCAAGACGGGCCATATCGGGATGTCCGTCTCCTCGCGCTCACACGAGGAACTCTGGCCAGACGTGTGTGAGTGGTTCGAGGAGCGCTCGAACGGCGAGTTCGAAGCCGAAGCGGAGACGCCCGACCCCGATGAACAGGATACTGCCCTCGCCGAGGGCGTCGCTGGCGACGAAACCGGTCCGGACGACCTCGACGAGGAACCGGTCGACATCGAGACGTCGGATACCCACGCGGACGACGAACTGGACGAAGAGATCGGCGAGGACCGGTCGGACGAAGAGATCGGCGAACTCGTCGAGGACGACATTCAGGAAGAGCCTGCCAAGCCGGGCGAGATGACCGTCGAGGACGAGATCGGCGACCTCGCCGAGGACGACTCCGAACCGGAATCGAACGGCGATTGGGAGTCGGTTATCGTACTCGATGGGATCGGCCCGGCCTACGAGGAGCGCCTGAGCGAGGCGGGCTACGGCACGGTTGCCGCACTCGTCGAGGCGGACGCCGAGACGGTCGCGACCGAGTGTGACATCCAGACCGCGCGTGTCGAGGACTGGATCGAGCAGGCGCGCTCGCTCGACGACTGAGGCGATCTGCACGTGGCCGGCTCCGCGATTGTCGGCCCACATTTATTACAGTTCTCGCTGATGTCACTATTATCACGGGATACGCCCGTAGGATACAGCATGGACGATAGAACCTGCCTCATCACCGGGGCGTCGCGGGGGATCGGGAGCGGGATCGCAAAAGACCTCGGAGCCGAGGGTGCAAACGTGATCGTCAACTACCGGAATTCAACTGACAAGGCCGAGGACGTCGTCGAGAGGATCCGCTCGGCAGGCGGAACGGCGATAACCGCTCAGGCCGACGTCACCGGCCGCATGGAGGTCGAGGCGATGCGCGAGGCGATCCACGAGGAGTTCGGCCCCGTCGACGTGCTGGTCAACAACGCCGGGATCACCCAGGATACCCGCTTCGAGGAGATGACCCGCGAGGAGTGGGATCGAGTGATCGATGTCAACCTCGGCGGCGTGTTCAACGTCACCCAGACCTTTTTCGATGACATTCGCAGCGCCGAGGAGGGACGGCTGATCAATATCTCCAGCATCGTCGGCAAGCAGGGGAACTTCGGACAGGCGAACTACGCCACCGCAAAGAGCGGTCTCTTCGGCTTCACCCGAACCATCGCGCTCGAACTCGCCCGGTCGGGGTCGACTGCCAATGCCGTCTGTCCGGGCTTTACACAGACGGACATGCTTGCCGAGGTCGACGACCGTATCCAGGAGCAGATCCTCGAAGACGTCCCGCTCGGCCGCTTCGCAGAGATCGAGGACATCGCCGCGACGGTCCGGTTTCTCGCCAGCGAGGACTCGTCGTACATCACCGGTGAAGTGATCGACGTCAACGGCGGGATGGATCTATGACATCCTCCGCGCCGTGAACGGCGGGACTCTCTCGCTGTTACAGGTAGCTACCCGATGACAGAACTGAATAGAAAGGCTTTGTTGAAATCCTTCGATCTAAACACTACTGGTGTGCTGAATACAGGGCGCGAGTCTTGCAGATACTCCGCTCAGATCGCAGGTTGGTCATAACCATCATCCCATCCCCATGAGATATTTATGACAACAAATAAAGCTGGTACTATGGCAATCGCAATTCTCTCGGACATGCACATTCCGGGACAAGCGGAGCAAATCCCGGAGCAGTTTCGTGTACATATTAAAGAGGCCGATCACGTCGTTCATGCAGGAGATTTCGGTTCGAAAGAGGCGCTCGCGGATATTCGAGAACTCTCGGGTAACCTAACGTCGGTCTATGGAAACGCCGACCCGGCTAATATTGATCTCCCACCAGTTGCGTCGATCACAGTCAACGACGTGACATTCGTTGTTTCACACGGAATGATCAACTTCGTTCAACGAGCGGTGTCAAGTTCAGAGGGCGTTGTTTTCAACCACGACGACTGGTTAGATGCCGTTGCCGATACTGCCCAAGCGAGAGCTGATACGAACGGATTAGTTGTCGGTATTGGTGGCCACAGCCACGAGGTGGAGGACGAAATTCATGACGATATTCGAGTACTGAATCCAGGGAGTGCGACGGGTGTTGGCCCGGCCAACGGCATAGCAACGATGATGACTGCTGAGGTCTCTGATAGTGGAGTTGACGTAACTATTCATAAGTCATCATAATTTCACATTGCTGCTATCCTGCTGAGTTATCCGTGTCGGTGTGAAATTAATGGCGATCCAGTGCTATATAGAATCTCTGTATTCAGTACGACCGCTAAAACGTATCATCAAATAAGGATTTCAACGAAGCCAATAGAAACGAAAACTAGCGCCTCAGATACCGCTCTCGAAGTCGTCGAGCGCGTAGCTCGGCTCCGCGCCGCGGCGGTCGAGCAGTTCGTTGGCCATCAGCCAGTAGACGACTGATAGTGCCTTGCGACCCTTGTTGTTCGTCGGGACGACCAGGTCGACGTTGCTGGTCTGGTTGTTCGAGTCACACATGGCGATGACGGGGATGCCGACCGTGATCGCCTCCTTGACGGCCTGCTCGTCACCGATCGGGTCAGTGACGACCAGCACGTCCGGCTCGATGTAGCCGTCGTACTTCGGGTTCGTGAGCGTCCCGGGGATGAAGCGTCCGGTCCGTGCACGAGCGCCAACTGCCTCGGCGAACTTCTCGGCCGGGAACCGGCCGTACTGTCGCGAGGAAGTGACGAGGATCTGCTCCGCAGTGTAGTTGGACAGGAAGTCCGCGGCCGTACGGATACGGTCGTCGGTCGTACCGACGTCCAGCACGTAGAGACCGTCGGTACGGACGCGGTGGATAAACCGCTCCATGTCCGACGTCTTCTGCTGGGTACCGATGTGGACACCGGCACCGAGATAGTCCTCGACGGGGATGAGGAGGTCGGCCTCGTCGTCGGCCATGACGTCCTCGTCTAGCTGTGGTTCGTCCTCGGCCTCCTCGGCGTCGGCGGTCGCTTCCTCGGCGGGCTCCGCGTCCGGTTCGGCGGCCGCTCCACCCTCCGGCTCCTCGTCGACCGCCTCCTCGGCGTCGTCGAGCCCTTCCTGTTCTACGTCGTTTTCTGTCATGCTGCGTCGTCCGCGATGCGGATTAGTTCGTTGAGTTTTGCGGTGCGCTCGCCACCGACTGCGCCGGTCTTGATGAAGTCGGCGTCGGTTGCGACGGCGAGGTGTGCGATCGTCGTGTCTTCGGTCTCACCGCTGCGGTGAGAGACGATGACGTCGTAGGTGTTCTTCGCGGCTAGCTCGATGGCGTCGAACGTGTCGCTGAGCGAGCCGATCTGGTTGGGTTTGATCAGGATGGAGTTGGCCGAATCCTGCTCGATGCCCCGCTCCAGTCGCGAGACGTTGGTGACGAAGAGGTCGTCGCCACAGATGAGCGTCTGGTCGCCGACGCGCTCGGTGAGGTCGGCGAAGGCCTCGAAGTCGTTCTCGTCGAGCGGGTCCTCGACGTACGCGAGGTCCCACTTCTCGACGAGTTCTGCGATGTAGTCGACCTGCTCGTCCGTACTGCGAACCTGATCGCTGTAGATGTAGCCGCCTTCGTCTTCGTCGTACATCTCCGCAGCGGCGAGGTCGAGTCCGAACTTGATCTCGAAGCCGACCTCCTCGGCGACGGCCGAGGTGGCCTCGTCGAGAATCTCGAACGCTTCGGCGTCGTCGATCGACGGCGCCCACGCGCCCTCGTCGCCCTTGCCCGACGGTGCGTCCCGCTCGATGAGCATATCGTGGATCTTCTGGTGGACCGCCGCGTTGGCGAAGACGGCATCGGCGACGCTCGGCGCGCCGACCGGTGCCGACAGGAACTCCTGAATGTCCGTGGCGTCAGCGGCGTGTTCGCCACCGCCGACGACGTTACCCAGCGGGATCGGGAAGTTGTCACCGCGGAACGCGCCACCGAGATGCTGGTACAGCGGTGTACCGAGCACGTCGGCCGCGGCCTTCGCGGTCGCCATACTGATCGCGACGGCGCTGTTCGCGCCGATCTCCGAGAAGTCGTCCGTACCGTCCGCGGCACGGAGCGTGTTGTCGACAGAACGCTGATCGCCCGCGTGCACCGCGTCGACGAGACGGGGTACGGCGTGCTCTCTCGCGTTCGCGATCGCTTCGTTCGCTGGCAGTTCGATCGCCTCGAACTCGCCTGTCGAGGCCCCGCTCGGTGCTGCTGCGCGGCCGAAGCCACCACTCTCGGTCAGTACGTCTGCTTCTACCGTTGCGTTACCTCGCGAGTCGAGGATGCGTCGGAGTCGGATGTCAGTGATCAGAGTCATGTTCTGTTAACCGTGAACGGGAGGGCGTTTGCGTCGTACTCTTCCGCTGCGATCAGGATCGGTTCCGCCTGATCGGTTTCGACGAGTACCGGTGCCCCGTACGAGATCTGTAGCGCTCGTGCGCCGAGGATCCGTGCTTTCTCGTATCGTGTGTATCGCTGTGTCCCGGACATAATTACTGATAGGGTGCGACGATGTCGACGAGGTCCTTGTGGGAGACGAGCATCCGGCGACAGCAGTGTCGCTCGACGCCGAGTTCGTCGAGAACTTCGGCGGGATTTTCGTCGCCCTCACGAGCGCGCTCCTTGAACTCTTCCCAGTGCTCACCCACGACGTTGCCGCACGTGAAACACCGGACTGGTACCATCATAGTATCACCTTAGCGGTAGGATTTCTGGTAGCGGGCACGTGCGCCGGGTCCGCCCCACTTCTTTGGTTCGGACTGGCGAACGTCGTTGACCAGCAGCGAGCGGTCGAACTCCATGAACGCGTCACGGAGTTCGGCGTCGCCCGTATGCTGGACAAGCCCGCGTGCGATTGCCGTTCGCACGGCGTCGGCCTGTCCGGAGACACCGCCGCCTTCGACGGCGACTTCGATGTCGATGCTGTCACGAACCTCGTCCGCGATGCGGAACGGTTCGGTCATCTTCAGACGCGACGTCTCCGGGTCGACCAGTTCGACCGGACTGGAGTTGATTCGTACGCGACCCTCACCATCGCGGACGGTAGCGCGTGCGATGGCGGTTTTCTTCTTGCCACTGGTGTTGGTTACCATGTTCGGTTAGCACCCAGGTTCTCGCTGATCTCTCCGAGCTGGAGGAACTTGATGTTCGATAGTCGGTCGAGGGAGGTTCCCTCGAGGACTTCGCCGTCATCGTCGTACGGGTTGCCGACGTAGACGCGGACGTTCTCGAACGCTTCGAGGCCACGATCCTTCTTGTACGGCAGCATGCCGCGGATCGAGCGCTTGAAGATCATGTCCGGCCGTTTCGGGTAGTACGGACCTCGATCGGTGCCGACTTCGACTCGCTTCTCGAAGGTGCCCATCACGTCGTCTTCGCTGCCCGTGATGACCGCGTTCTCGGCGTTGACTACCGCGATGCGCTCGTCATCGAGCGCCTTCTGTGCGACCTTGCTAGCGACGCGACCGAGGATGCAGTCGCCGGCGTCGACGACTACGTCTGCCTCGAACTCCGCGACGCTCATCGGATCACCCGCACGTTAGATCCTTCGGGGTTCTGTTCGATTGCCTGTTCTAGCTCTACTGTTTCGCCGACCTGGTCGATCTTTTGTTCGGCCGTGCCCGAGAAGTCGACCGCTGCAACGGTGACCGACTTCTGCAGGACGCCGCTTCCGAGCACCTTGCCCGGAACGACGACTGTTTCGTCCTCCTGGGCGTATCGCTCGATACGTCCAAGATTCACTTCCGCGTGCGTGCGGCGGGGCTTTTCGAGCCGAGAGGCGACGTCGCTCCAGACGTTCGCGTCCTCGGTTCGAGAAACCGACTTCAGCTCGGCGATGAGACTGCTCAGTCTCGGGTTCGTCTTGCTCATAACTTTCCTCCTGAATAGGGGTGAAAACGGTGATGCAGGGAGCAGGATTTGAACCTGCGAACTCCTACGAGACAGCGCCCTGAACGCTGCGCCGTTGGCCTGACTTGGCTATCCCTGCCCGCGTTCTCGTTTACCGGGTGCCCCTTCAAACCACTTTCGATCGAAGCCGCCCCCGATTGCGGGGCGGCCATGGCTCCGGCCTCGTAGTGTACGGCGTCGGAGCCCGCCGAAATCCGGGCGAAGCTCTCGCTTCGGGTCCGGGCTTCGGTCAGGGGTGAGTGGTTTGTTGGAGCGATCATCTCTATAGCTGTACTGCGTCTTCGAGTTCGTCCGCGCGATCCGCGATGGAGTCGGCCGCCAGCGTGACGAGTTCCTCGACCGTGTAGGAGCCGTCAGTCTCGACGTGGAACACGAACGCGTTCGGGACGTCGGTGACTTCGACTTCCTTGCCGGGGTATCGCTGTGAGAGATCGTTGTCGAACTCTTCGGCAAGGAGTAACTCGCCGTCGTCCTCGACGATGCCCCGAACGATCCGGGCCTCTTCGTCCTCAAACTCGCCGCGGTCACCGACGACCTCGATCTGCTGGAGGTGTCGGTAGCCGACGGAGACGCCGCCCTGATGTTTGGCGTGCTCCTTGCCGGAGGTCATCACTGCCTCGGCTTCGAGTTCGAGCCGCTGGTCGTCCTTGAGGTCGATGATCGGGACGCCATCGGTAGCTACCTCGACCGACTCGTCGTGACAGACGAGATCGCCGGAGTAGGCCGTATTCGGTCCCGAGACGTCGATCGAGAGGGTGACGGAGTCACCCACCTCGAACTCCTCGGGCGGCGTGGTCAACGGAACCAGACCGAGCCGAAGCCCGATCTGTTCGTCGAACATCACAGACGAGTTCTCGATGAACTGGACCGTGTCGATGGCCATCGTCGGCACGTCGGCGATCATCGCTCGACGGATTCCGTTGGCGAAGGCCGGCGTGACTCCTCGGACGAGGAACCTCGCCGATCGATCGTCGCGTTCGATGAACTCGACCTCGTAATCCACTGGCATGGTCGTCAGAATCCGCCCTTGCCTTTCGGTGCGCGCGATCCGTCGTGTGGGATCGGGGTTACGTCTTCGATACGACCGATCTCGAGGCCGGCACGGGCAAGCGCACGGATCGTCGCCTGTGCGCCCGGTCCGGGGCTCTTCTGGAGGTTCCCGCCAGGTCCGCGAACGCGGACGTGGACACCGTCGATGCCCGCGGCGAGCACCTCTTCGGCGACCTGCTCGGCCATCTGCATGGCCGCGTAGGGGGACGCCTCGTCACGGTTCTGCTTGACGACTGCGCCGCCGGACGACTTCGCGATCGTCTCGGCGCCGGTCAGATCCGTGACCGTCATGATCGTGTTGTTGAACGATGCGTGCACGTGGGCTACGCCCCACTTTCCGTCTTCTGCCATGTTATTGCTCCTCCGCTCGTTCCGGGTGTAGGTCGTCCGCCAGCGGGCTGGTCTCGTCGAACTCGATCGAGGCCTCTTCGTCGACCCCGACTGTGTACGACGGGACAGTCACGCGGTGGTCACCGACAACGATGTGACCGTGACCGATGAACTGTCGTGCCTGCTGGGGCGTGTTTGCGAGGCCGTTGCGGTAGACGACAGTCTGGAGGCGACGTTCGAGCACGTCGTTGATCTCCAGGGACAGCACCTCGTCGAGACCGTCGGTCTCGCCGAGAATGCCGTCGCGTTTGAGGCGTGCGAGGAACTCGCTCCCCGCTTCCTCGGCGGCCTCGGTGTCACCGAGCGCCTCGCCGATGAGGCGTCGAGCCTCGCGACGCATGTCACGAAGCTCGGACTGGGCGCGCCAGAGTTCCTCTTTGGTCGCAAGGCCGTACCGGCCGACCAGGTCGTGTTCGCCCGCAATACGCTCGCCCTGCCACGGATGGTTAGGCGTCTCGTACGCTTTGGTTTTGTTACCGAGCGGCATTATTCTTCATCCCCCTCGGCTTCTGCCGCTTCTTCAGCGGCCTCTTCACGAAGCTCCTCGACGTTGACGCCGATCGTCCCTTCGGTACGTCCAGTGGACTTGGTCCGCTGGCCGCGTACCTTCTGGCCCCGGTTGTGACGAACGCCCCGGTAGGAGCTGATCATCTTCATCCGGTTGATGTCGTGGCGGCGCTTCATGTTCAGGTCGTTGCCGACCTTGTGCGTCGTTTCGCCCGAGAAAAAGTCCCGCTGGCGGTTCGCGAGCCAGTCGGGGACTTCCTCGGCGTACTCGTCGACGACATCGACGACCGCGTCGATCTCGTCGTCTTCGAGTCGACCGAACGTTGCCTGCCGGTCGACGTCGGCTTTGTCCGCAATGATTCGGGCCGTTCGGCGGCCGATGCCGTTCATCTCGATGAGCGACCGTTCGACGGATTTGGTCCCATCGAGGTCCGTCTGCCCGATGCGGACGAAATACCGAAGGTCCTCGTCGTCCTCGATTTCGTCCTGTGGTTCTTCTGCACTCATATGTGGTGTGTAGGTGTTGCAGTCGGTAGTCGACTGCGCTGGTACAATCCACCGACCGATACACTGGTCGGAAGATGGTTGACGTCGTGGCGGGGATTTGAACCCCGGAGGCTTTACGCCACATGGTTAGCAACCATGCGCCTTGGGCCGCTTGGCTACCACGACACGCTGTGTATCTCCGCCCTCGCGGACTCGGGGCCGTTGCCCCTACATTGGATTGCAGACGTACCTTTCCCGTTGCCGTACTTAAACACTACGATAGAACCCAGTGACAGACCGCCCGAATCGCGTGGGTTTCGGCCGTCAAACGGTCGTCGAGTGTTCACACGGATCAGCACTCATCGGCACGAAGGCCGACGGCGATGGACGCCACTATCAGTCGGATCTATAGAACGAATCCGTGCCGTGGTCGTCCTGCCAGGCGAACGTAAACAGTCGCCGCGTTGGCAATCTGTCGAGACGGCGACCGTCGGCCGAACGGCCCGTCGCGGGATCCCACGTCGTTCCGTCACCTGTGACGCCCGAGTCGGTTGCCTCGACCGGGAATCCCGGATCGGCAAAGCCGTGGATCCCGCCGTCCTCGGTCGCGATCACGAGGACGTCCCGCTCCCCAACTACCGTTCGGACGACGCCGCCGGCCTGCGAGACGTGCGGCAGCGGAAATCCGAGCGCCGCGTCGTCGAGTTCGATACCGAGCACGACCGTTTTCGGCCGGATATCGTCGTCGCGCGTCCACTCGCGGACGCTCTCGCCCGATCGGTGGGCCGCAAGACCGAACCCCTCTCCCGACCGATACGCCTCGTAGGGGGCCATATCGTACTCTATCGGTGCGGGTGAATCGTCGTCGCTCGCCGCCTCGCTCGTCCCGCCGGGCGCCTGGAGAACGACGCCGTCGGGGTACGACTGCTGGAACTCCTCCCAGGTGAGCATCGCGGCCGGCCGGACGGTGAGCGAATCCCCCTCGAACTGGCCGGAGAGACACGTCCCGCTCGATTGTTTCCACTCGCTTTCGGTTTCGCGGTCGTACATGACGAGGTCGTCGGCAAGCGTTCCGGAGACGCCGAACTCCAGTGTCCGCCCCTCGTGGCGACGGTCGTAGACGACCGCGCTCCCGCAGAGCGGACACCAGGTGACGGCGATCGGTTCTGTCCCCGCGTCGAGCACGTCGTTGACGATTTCGTGGTACGCGAGGACCCGGATCGGGTACGCACGCGGGTGCTGCGCGGACTCGACGACAACGACTCTGTCCTCCCCGTTGCCCTCGTAGCTCTCGCCGAACTCGGGGTCGTCGACGCTCGGGATCGCATCGCGTGGGATGACTCGACGAACGTTCACACACAGTCGTTGACGCGGACGGACAATAGTAGCACCGCCGAACCGCTCACAGCGGCGCGTCCGAAGTGTCCGGCCGTTCCGCACCCAGCCTCGCCACGACGGCCTCGATGCGGTTGTCGAGGGCAAGGGGGCCGCTGCCGCCGATCAGGAGGACCGATGCCATTCCGAACAGCGCGACGTGGGCCAGCACCGGATCGTCGGGCAGGGCAAACAGCGTCAGCGCGAACATCGTGATGGCCGTAGCCGCGCTCGCACGCGTAAAGAGCCCAACGATGAGGGCAATGCCCAGGGCGGTCTCAGTAAGCCCGGCACCCAGCACCCATAGCTCCGCGGGCACCGGGATGACCGCGGTGAGGTCGTAGTGTGAAACGACTTCCAGTCCGATACCGGGGCGAAGGAGCTTCTGGCTCGCGCCGAGATAGATGAACGTGATGCCGAGGCCGACCCGGGCGACCGTCGGGAAGAACCGCTCGTAGGGACGGATCCAGGCCTGTCCACGCTGGACGAAATCGTGGACGACGTCGAAGCGACCGTACACCGTGCCCGGCGTCCCGGCGAGACGCTGGAGGACGTGATCCCCGCTCGGCTTCCCGCTCCCGACGAGAGCCAGTGTCGCCATCCCGCCGGCGATCTCCAGTTGGAGCAACAGATCCGGGTAGATCACTGCCGCCACGACGTAGACGAGGAACCCGGCCACTGCGACGACCCGTGTCGCGATGCCGAACAGCAACAGGAAGCCGAGCGCGACCTGCAAGAGACGCATCTCGATTTCGACCGAGGGCGTGATGAAGTAGCCGGCGAAGCCGGCGCCGATCAGCGGAATACCGAAGGAGATCCGCAGGAGCCACGGTACGTACTCCGTGTACTCCGCCATCGCGGCGCGAAACGCCGTGATGTCCTGCCGGAGCGGCTGGAAATAGAGATAGGCAAGGACGACCCCGAGAACGGCGGCGGCACCGGCGACGAGCAGTCCGACCACGAGTGGATCCGACAGCGCATCCGCGAAGAACTCCGCAGGGGTGATGTCCTGTTCTTCCTCGACGACGTACTCCTCGTGAGCGCTCGCCGTCCCCACGAGCGAGAGGAGTACGAAAAGCGCCCCGAAAAACGCCGCCGGAGCGCGCGACAATCTGTGACGACCCGAATCTGGCATATCCTTCCTAAGGACCCCAGTCAACAAAAGGTGTTGTTGTTCCGGAGTTACGGCCAGCAATACCGGTTCACACGTCGAAGACGACGTATGCGTACCACTCCCCGTCGCGGCGTTCGAGGGCCATCTCCGAGTAGGTGACGGCTTTGACTTCCCGTGCCGTCACGTCCGCGAGCGGCACGCCGCGGGCCGAGGCGTCAACCCTCCACTCGCCGTCGTCCTCGACGACCGTCGCCTCGTTGTCGACCGGGAGAACCGACCGGACGTCCCGTTCGTAGATGAGTTCGTCGAGATACTCGAACAGGACGGCTTCGCGGCTTTCGGCGGTGACCGATAGCTCGAACCGCTCGCCCGTCCCGGGGACATCCTCGCACATCGCGGCGACTAGCCCATCGGCGACGGCGGCAGCAACGGCTGAAAACGTCTCGCCAGTCGCTTCGACGGCGATGTCAGCAGTATGTTCTCGTAGTTGGTAGCTCACGGTCGAACTGACGAGCGGATCGACCGTGAATACCCCGGTTTCGGACCGTCCCAGGGGCGAGAACGACGGCGATCTGCCGGTGGAATTATATTCACGTCGCCGTTACGTACCGACAGTGAGCGTTAACATCGATTCACGCGTCGTCGCGCCCGGCGACGATGACTACCTGAGTGATGCTTGGGAACTCAAAGAGCGGATCCGCCGCTCGGAGGGCGTCCTCAAGCAGCGGCGCGGCTTCTTTACGGATGCGTACCGCCGATCGACCGTCCACCTGTTCCTCGACGACGACGACCTCGTCGGTTTCGCGACGGTCCGACGTGACGGCTACATCCTGTTTCTGGCAGTTGCACCGGAGTTCCGCGGCGAAGGGTTCGGCGAACGACTCGTTGCTCGCGTCGCCGACGAGCACGGCTCCGTGACCTGTCACGCACGCGCGACGAACGAGAACGCATTGCAGTTCTACGAATCGCTAGGCTTCGAGATCAAACGGCGCATCGAGAACTACTACGAGGACGGCGGCGACGCATACTACCTCAAACTCGGCGAGGACGAGAGCATCACGAAACGGTTGAGCGAACTGGTCAGGCGACGCTAAGATGACCGCGCCGTCGCAAACACTCGGCGCATCCGTCGTACTCGCGTTCGGCCTCGCGCTCGCGGCAGTCATCTATCTCGATAAGCCGGGCGGCCGGTGGGGGCGGGCGGTTCGTTCCCGACTGCTACTGGGCGTCCCGTGGGGATCAGTCGTGTCTGTGCTGTTCGTTCTCGCGGTCTATCTGTTCCTGCAGGAGGGGCTATCGAACTGGTCGGACCCGGTGGTACTCCCCTATCGGTCGTGGTCGTATCTCTATCCGACCGGCTGGCTCACCGCGTCCTTTGCCCACGCCAGCCCCAGCCACGTCCTCGGGAACCTCACGAGCGCTATTGTGCTGGCACCGATCGCCGAGTACGCGTGGGGTCATCTGCCGAGCGAACGTGGTTCGCAGTCGTTCGCATCGTGGCGAACGAACCCGTGGATTCGGGCGTTCGTCGTCTTCCCGGCCGCCGTCCTGCTCGTGGGGGTGGCGACGAGCCTGTTCGCGCTCGGACCCGTAATCGGCTTTTCCGGCGTCGTCTTCGCCTTTGCCGGCTTCGCAATCGTCCACTATCCCGTCGTGACGGTCGTGGGACTGCTGATCTCGCGGGTGGTCAGAACCACGCTCCAGAGCCTGCTCGATCCCGTCCTCGTGGCGACGACCTCGGCGAGTGCCCCATCCGCGCCGTCGTGGGCGTCGATTGCGGTACAGGGACACGCGCTGGGTTTTCTCCTCGGCGCCGTCCTCGGTCTCGCCGTCCTCCGGCGGCGCGCGCGGCGGCCGAGCGCCGCCCGTCTCCTCGGGGCAACGCTGGTCTTCGGCATCGTGCAGGGGCTCTATCTCGTCTACTGGTTCCGCGGCGGCGGCGAGTACGTGCTCTTTCGCGGGCCCGGGATCGTACTCGTGGTTCTGCTCGCCGTGGTCGTCACGCTGGCTGCGACCGCCTCCGACAGGACGGTCGTCCGCTCGACGACGCGCCGTGGCGTCGCCATCACGATACTGATACTTGGCCTCGCCGCGCTCGGCGGGGTAGCTATCGTCCCGAACCTCTACACCGTAGACGACACCTCGATCGACGAGGACGCAGTGACCGTCGAGGACTACCAGATCACCTACGACGAGGGCGTCCGCAACGAGATGGTGTTCGCCTACGATATCGAACTGTTCGGCGAGAGCACCTCCATCGACACCAGCGGAGTGATCGTCACTAGCGAACAGCGGGGCATCTGGATGACCCACACCTCGAAAGAGAGACTGAAGTTCCGCGGCTCGACGACGGTCACGGTGGGTGGCCCAGGCTGGAGCGAGACCGTCCGCGTGGTTCGTGAAGGGTGGACGCCGACCGGGAAAGAGACCGTCTATCAGGTGTTCATCGACGGGGAAGAGCAACCGGTGTTCGCCTCCGACCTCCAGACTGCGACACCGCGGATCGACGGGCGTTCCGTCATGATCATCCCCGAGAACGGTCAGTTCATCCTTGCCGTCGACGACGGGAACGGTCGCCTCGATCGAACGCCCCTGCCCACAGCAGACGAACCGGTCGAGGCTGGCGGGCTTACCTTCGAGCGCAAACAGGCCGAAGGACGGACAGTGATCATGGCCGAGCGCGGCGAGACGAGCGTCGAGATAGCGCGGGCGGAAGGTCGTGGGTTCTAGCGGTCCCACTCGATACGGAACACTTCGGCGTCGACGACGCGTCGGTTCTCGCTGTGGAACTCGAACTCCCGGTCCAGATCGAGTTCGGCACGGAACGCTCGCGTGACCTCGCCACCGTTGTCGCCGGCGAACGCCTCGACGAACTCCTGACTGTCCGAATTGTGGATCGAGTAGGAGACGGAGGCGATCTCAGAGGCAGTTTTGAGAAACGCCCGGTCGGCGTGAGCGTTCCCGTCCTGCGCGCCGAACGGGGGGTTCATCAGAACGACGGCGTCGTCGATACAGAGCGGTGCGCGCGTCGCGTCGGCGTGGATCCAGCCGATATCGGTCGTCGTCCCGACTCGGCGCTCGTTCCGGCGTGCTGTCTGCAAGGCTCCACGGTCGATGTCGATGCCGATCGCTCGCTCGGGCCCGCGTAGCGCCGCCCCCAGCGCGAGCATCCCCGTCCCGGCACCGAGATCCAGCACGGTTCGACCGTCGATGTCGCCCTGCAGATCCGCGACGTGGACCAGATGGGCCGCCAGATCCGGCGGCGTCCGGTACTGCTCCAGTTCGACCGTCGGATCGTCGAACCCACCCACAACGCCGAGTTGCTGGGCGAGTTGTCGTTTCGTACTCATCGGTCGCTGGCCCCTGTCGGGACCCGTATCACCGCAGTCGTCCGACTCTCCCTGGCGCATCCGATCGTCGGCATCGACGTCTGGTACATCTCACAGACTAATACACAGTATGAATACAAAAGCGTGATGGATGCGCATGAGTTATATATCTGGACACAGCGATACGTGGCCCGCCGGGATTGTGCTCTTCGCATCGTTCGCGGAAAATAGTTAAGTCGGTGCCCTTCGTCGGCATCGATATGGACTGCCCACGCTGTTCGGAGCCGTTACAGACCTACACACTGGAGGGTCATCAGGCGGAGGTCTGTGAATCCTGTGGCTACGCCGGAGTCGCGGTGGAGCACGCCAGCGAGCGCGAGGAGTTCGAGTCCTGGCAGGACGCGCTCAGTCGCTTCCGCGAGAAGTAGCTCCCGAGTTCGTCGGCAGGGCCGACCAACAGCCAGTCATCAGTGTCTCTGGCATGCGAAAACCCGTTACTGCACTCACGTGGAACGGATCGGTACAAAAGCTTTCTAGCGGTTGTGGCGACAGGGGCGATACGGTCTATCAGCTAACCAATACCGGCAGCTAGCGCCACGGCCTCACGCAAAAAATTGAACGAGGTTCGGGCTACGTTACTCGTCGGCGGCCGGGGCTTCTTCCTCTTCGGCGCCGCCTGCCGGCGCTTCTTCGTCGGAGCGTGCGGCCACGAGGCCACCACGTGCAACGCTGTACAGGGGCTCGTTGGCGTGGCTGACGCCGCTGATCGAGAACGGAATGTTGGCGTCCTGCAGATGGTCGCGGAACAGGTCCTCGAAGCCGTCGGGGCTGGAGGTGCCGCCAGTGACGACGACCGGCACGTCCAGACCTTCCTCGACGTCTTCGTCGTCGACTTCCTTGACGATCAGGTCGATGACGTAGTCCAGCAGGTTCTCGTAGTAAATCGACAGCGCGCCCTCGACGCCGCCGACGTCGGTCTGGAAGTCGAGTTCGAAGTCGTCTTCCTTGATAGAGGTGACTTTGTCGACCGGCGTGCCAGTTGCCTGTGCAGCCTGCTCGTCCACCCAGTCACCTCCACGGGCGACCGAGAACTTCATAACCGGCACCGCGTAGTACGCCAGACAGACGTTGGTCATCCCGGCACCGAAGCTGATACCCAGCCCGGTGAAGTCGTTGTCAGCCAACTCGCTATAGATGACCGACATTCCCTCGTTGATGGGTTCGGCGTCATAGCCCATGTCGTTGATGAAGGATTCGAGGGTCTTCTGGTGATACAGCGTCGAGATGCTCGAGTCGATCGGATCCGCCGGGGAGGAGAAGTACAGTTTCTCGCCGGGGTGGTTCGGCTCGCCAACCACCTGCTCGATGATGAGCTTCATCATCGGGATTGCGGACTTCTCGTCCGAAGAGAGGATGCCGTGCTGCATAGGACGTCGAGTCTCGCGGTTGAAGATGTTCGCAAAGTTGAGTGCGTCATCGCCGACCACGTAGACCTTGTCGTCCTTGCGGATGTGGAGCACTTCGCTTCGAGAGAGCATCTGCTCCGCCATGTCGGAGTAATCGATCTCTACGAAGGAGTTGCGCTGTTGCACGAAGACGGTGTCGTTACCATCCTGCTGTGCCGACAGGATGTTCATTGTGCCGACGTCTAGGCCTTTCGCCATAGTCGATACAAGCTTCCCCCCATACAATAAAACTATGTGAAATATTTACAGAACTTCCCGGCAAGTAAATATAACCATGCCGAGGGGACGACGATCAGTTCCGACCCAGCAGTCCGCGGACCCGGTCGATGAGACCGATATCGGCTATAACGCCGTCGTTCTCCTCGTTGGCCTCCTCCTGCTGTTTTCGTTGACGCAGTTCGTTGAGTTTCGAGGTCTGGTCGTCGACCGTCGACGACGACGTGGCCGTCTTCGTATCGCCCCCCTTGAGCGCTTTTAGCCCGCTCACCTGCGTGTCGACGCCGCCAGTCTGGCGCGTCGTCTCGGCCTCCACGTCGACGTTGGCCGCCTCGAACGAGTCCGACGCACTGAACGAGAGTCGCTTCGACTCCTGTTTCTCGACGCCACCCCAGGACATCTCGACGCCCTCCATCGCCGACTCGATATCCTGTTCGATATCTTCTTCACTGATCGATTCTTCGACCTCGTCCTCCTCGACGGCCTCGATTTCGGAGGGGTGGGGTTTTGCACGTTCGAGTTGGTGGGCCACCAGTGCGGCGCCGGTGGCCGCAGCGACGACAGCGAGTCCGACCCCGTAAGTCCCGAGGATCGTGAGCATCGTCGTGGCTCCGAACTCGGCCCACTGGCTGGGGTAGTACCAGGAGAACGCAACGGTGGCACCGATCGTCACTACGACGCCAGCCGCTGACGCGAGCACTGCCTTCTGTTCGACCGGCAACAGTACGTCGACGCCTAGCAACAGGAGCGGCAACGACAGCAGTGCGGCGACGAAGGCGACGTTCGCGAAGACGAAGTACGATCCCTCGCGATACCCGAACGCCGTGACACCGCCGATGAAAGTAACCGCTGCGATCACCGCAAGCGCTACCCCGATAAAAAAGAGTCCGAAGCCGAGGTAAACGTCCGTCTGTGCATCCGGTTCGCCGATGTACTGTTCGTACAGATCGAACAGTTTGTTGTCGGGTAGGGTGTCGGAACCGTCCTCAGTCATTGGCATCGACTTCTTACCGCATACTCATGATTGTTCCCCTTATTATTTCGTATCTGACGAATATGGATTGAGAACTGGTGGCGGGCCCACGGCTGTTCGAACCGGGAAAATCGCCATGATCGGGGTCGAAAAGAGCGCAACAGTCGGAGGATCACATCCCGTATCGAATTCGGTCGCCGGGTCGACGACAACCGTTCGGCTTCCGTTCGTCGCTACCAGGTGCCGTGGAACGTGTCGAAGCTCAGTTCGTCGAGCGGTTTGTTGCCGACGGCGATCTGGTACTCGCCGGGCGTGAGCATCGGCTTGTGGAACTGCGGGCCGTCGTCGGTCGTGATCCGCGGACAGCCAGTGTTGACGTAGGCGTCGAAGCCGAAGTTCCGCAGGCGATCAGGCGTTACCTCGTCCATCGTGATCAGATAGGCGTTGTCGTTGTCTTCGAGGACCGCCTCTGCCTGATCCATCCGACCCTGCCCGATCTTGGTACAGAAGATGACACCGAACGTCTCGGCGTCCATCGCCTTGTGGACGGTGGCGTAGCGCTGTTTCATGAACTTCTCGGTGTCCGCGATGGTCACCACGTTGTTGACCGGATCCGCGATAATTACGTTCTTGTCGGGGTGTTCCATCGCCAGTCCGAGCGGGTGGAACTTCCCGCCGCCGACGTAGAGGATCTGGTCGGCGTCGACGTCGGCCGAAGCGTAGTTACAGCCGAGTACCTGCCCTTCGTGGGTGAGTCGGTCGTCGCCGCGGCGGGTGTGGACGTTGTAGCCGCGGTCTTCGAGCCACTCGGACATCTCCGAGAAGCGGTTCATGTGCTGGGCGGTCGTCACGAGCCCCACGTCGGGGTCGTCGTCCGGGTCGGTGAGTTCCCCCCTGGCCTCCTCCATGATCGGCATGACGTCGACGTTCGAGAAAAGCGGGACGTAGATGATCTTGTCCGACTCCTTCATCGGGCTATGCCCGAAGTGGACGAACACGTCAGTCCGGCGCATCATGAAGGTGTCCAGATCGCAGGCGCCATAACAGGGCTGGCCTGAGAGCAGGATCATCACGTCGTCGTCGAGGATTTGGCGCAGGTCGTCGGCGACGTCCGGGCCGCGGCGTTTGAGACCCTCGGGGAACTGCAGACCGACTTTCTTTGCGTCGCGCTCTTCGACTGCCTCGACGATCCGGTCGAGTTCGTAATCCCATTCTCGGTCGTGCTTGAGGGACATACCGGTGTTCCGGAGGTCCCCGTCGCTGTACTCCGTCTCCTCGCTCATTGTCCCGATTAGCGGTCCGGAACGTATAACCTCGGCGTTTGCCAAAGAGACGTGATACTACTCCACATCCCTGGTTGACCGATCACGGGTTTCAAGCCGTTCGCCTACCTGAATATAGCCATGTCAGAGACACCGACGTTGCCGCTCGAACATCGGACGATCGAGGCCGAGGGCGATGGTCCGTCCCCCGCCGTCGTCATACTCCACGGTCGCGGTGCCGACGAGACCGATCTACTGCCGATCGCTCAGCGGTTCCCCGATGACCTGTTCGTTCTGGCCCTGCGCGCGCCTGACACGCTACAGGGCGGCTACACCTGGTACGAACTCGACCTCTCGGGGGGCGGTCTCCACGAGAGCGAGCCCCACCCCGAGCAGTTCCGCCGAAGCCTCGATCTGGTCGACGAGTCGATCGAGGCCGCCATCGAGCGCTACGATCTCGATGCCGACCGGATCGGCCTGCTCGGCTTCAGTCAGGGCGGCATCACCGCCCTCTCGCTCCTGCTCGAGGATCCCGACCGGATCGACTGGGTCGCCGCGCTGCACTGTTATCTCCCAGAATCACACGCCGATCTAACTCCCGACGGCATCGAGGACAAACCCGTCTTCATCGCGGGCGGCAGTCGGGACCAGATTATCCCGCCAGGACGGACCGACAGCGCGGCCGTCCGTCTGAGCGAACTCGGCGCGGCGGTCACCGCCCGGACCTACGAGATGAGCCACGGGATCGGCCCGGACGAGCACGCCGATCTGCTGGAGTGGGTCGACGAACAGGTCTAGAGCAGGCCGTCGTCTTCGCCGTCATCGGTCGTATCGCCCCCATCATCTCCGTCACTGCTCGTATCGCCTGCGCCCTCGTCACCGCTATCGACGTGCTCTACGACACCGCTCATCAGCGCCTCGACGTTCCCTTCCTCCTCGCTCCGGACCAGTTCCGGGTAGACACCGATGGTTACGAGCAGGTCGTCGTCAGTCTCGACGGCCTTGCTGACGTGAAGGTAGACGTCGACGTCCTCGCCGCCGAACTGCGCGCTGGCGCTGAACAGCGAGACGGTCGTCGACTGATCGAGGATGGTTGCCGTCCCGTCCTCCTCGTGTTGGATGTCGTCAATCCTGTCGTAGTTGTCGTCGACCAGATCGACGAGGTCGCGCGTCGACATGTCCTCGACGGGGTTGAACTGGTAGTTCGGGATGCCGATCTGGGGCGTCGCTAGTATCGTGAACACTGCGCCACGCTGCTCACCAAGCGGGCCCATGTCGACCGTCTTCTCGTGTTCGGTCATGTAGTTCGTGACCCGGACGGACTCCGTGACTGGGCCGACACCGACCGACTCCTCGACCGGGAGTTCCTCGATACCGACCTGTTCGTAGCCGGTCCCCTCGCGGGTGTCGGCGTCGACGCCACCCGGCGTCGCTTCGTGCTCGTCGAGTCCGGCCAGTCCGAGACAGCCAGAAAGGGATGCGAGGCCGAGCGCACCCGCTCCAGCGAGGAAGTGTCGTCTGTTCATCTGCCAAAGAATTACTAGGCAGTTTGTAAGTGTTTTGTGGCTTTCCGGCAACGGGATCAAAAAGGGTCCGGGGACGCTACAGCTCGACGAACGGCTCGATAGCGCCCTCCCCGCTGACTGCATATACCGTCCATGTCCTGTCTTTTTCGCCGCCCATTCCGGGCGAGCCGGCGGGCATCCCCGGCAGGGCGATACCGGCGACGTTCGGCTCGTCCTCGAGCAGTTTTGCGAGCGTCTCGACCGGGATATGCCCTTCGGCGAAGTACGACCCGACCTCGACGGTGTGACAGCTGTGTAGGTCATCAGGAATTCCGAGGTCTGTTTTGACTGTCGTGACGTCTTCCGGCACCGAGGACGAGAGCGATCCCTCCAGATGGTCGTCCAGATATTCCTCGTAGGCGCCACAGCAGCCACAGTTCGGACTGTTGTACTGGTGTGCGGTGGCCGAAAGCGTTCCCGAGTAGGACCACTCCTCCGTGCTGTCGCCGCCCAGACAGCCTGCCACCGAAACGGTGGCGACCGAGGACGCCCCAGCAAGTAGTGATCGCCGGGAGACCCGATCGGTCATCGAACCACCCCTGCAAGGGCGCGGAACGGCTTCGTCACCGCGAGGTGGTAGTCCTCGTGGGGGTCGTAGCCGCGGAAAGCGAGGCTGTTACCCATCACCGAGAGGCTGGACCCGGTCATCGCCAGGCCGGCCAGCGCGGGGTTGAGCAGTCCCAGCGAGGCGATCGGGACGAGCGTGACGTTGTACGCGAACGCCCAGAACAGGTTCTGCCAGACCTTCGCGATCGTCGCCTCGGAGATCCGAATCGCCTTGAGCACGTCGGCAGGGTCGTCGCGCATCAGCGTGACGTCCGCGCTCTCGATAGCGACGTCGGTCCCGCTCCCGATGGCGATGCCGACGTGGGCGGTCGTCAGCGCGGGCGCGTCGTTGACGCCGTCACCGACCATGATCGCGCGGCGGTCACCCTCCTGAATCCGATCGACTGTATCCGCTTTCTCGTCGGGAAGTACCTCCGAGTAGACGTCGTCCGCGTCGATCCTGAGTTCCTCGGCGACGGCGTGGGCCGTCCGGTCGTTGTCGCCGGTCAGCATGATCGGGTCGATGCCGCGCTCCTGTAGCGCGGCGACGGTCTCTTTCGCGCTCTCGCGGACGGTGTCGGCGGTGGCAACTACGCCGATCAGTCGGCCGTCGAGGGCGACCAGCATCGCGGTCTTGCCATCGCGTTCGAGGCCTTCCATCGTCTCCACGGCGGGGTCGGGATCGATCCCGTTGTCCCGCATGAGTTTGCGGTTGCCGACCAGCGCCTCGCCGCGGGCCGTTTCGGCGCGGACGCCGTGGCCGGGGACGTTCTCGAACTCGGTCGCGTCCTCGATGTCGATGCCGCGCTCGTTCGCGCCCTCGACGATGGCCTGTGCGAGCGGGTGTTCGGAGTCAGATTCGACGCTGGCGGCGACCGCCAGCACGTCGTCCTCGCTGAACTCCCGCTCCTCGGTTACGACCGCGCCGCCGTCGGGGAGTTCTACACCGCCATCGGCGGTGACGCCGTCCGTCGCCGCGCCGTCACCCACCGGGACCACGTCGGTCAATACCATGTCGCCGTGGGTGAGCGTCCCCGTCTTGTCGAAGACGACGACGTCGATGTCCCGGACCCGTTCGAGGACATCGGCACCCTTGAACAGGACGCCGTTGGTCGCGCTGATCGTCGATCCGACCATCGTCGCGGCGGGCGTCGCCAGCCCCAGCGCACAGGGACAGGCGATCAGCAGCGCGCTCGCGAGGACGACCATCGAGAACTCCAGCGTGGAGACGCCGCCCGCGACCGGACCGCCCCCGACCGGTTCGAGGTACGGAAGGACACCGCCGAGCCACGAGGAGGCGGTGTACAGCAGATCGGGTGCAAGCGCCCAGACGATCGCCCAGAAGACGGCGTTGACGATCACGGCGGGGACGAAGTAGGCCGAGACCGTGTCGACCAGCCGCTGGACATCGGGCTGGCGGGCCTGGGCCTCCTTGACGCGCTGGACGATCTGCTGGATCGCGGTGTCTTTCCCGACCTTGGTCGCCTCGATCAGGAGGACGCCGTTCTCGTTGATGGTCGACCCGACGACTTCGTCGCCCTCGCCCTTCTCGACGGGGACGGACTCGCCGGTAACCATCGACTCGTCGACCGCGCTCTGGCCGTCGACGACCACGCCGTCGGTGGGGATCTGCTCGCCGGGCCGGACCTTCATCACGTCGCCGACCTCGATCTCTTCGACGGGAACCGTCCGCTCCTCATCATCCACTACCAGCGTTGCCTCGTCGGCCTCCATCTCCAGTAACGTCTTGAGCGCGTCGCTCGCGCGGGCTTTCGAGCGCGCTTCGAGCCAGTTGCCGAGGGTGATAAACCAGAGGATCACCGCGACAGCCTCGAAGTAGAGGCCGCCGGGGATCAGCCCGGCGACCACGGCAGTCGAGTAGACGTAGCCGGTCGAGGTGCCGACCGCGACCAGCGTGTCCATGTTCGCGCGACCGGTGTTGACAGCAGCCTCGTACGCGCCGACGATGAACTCCTTGCCGAGCGTCGCCATCAGAAGCGTCGCGAGCAGGAACTCCAGCCAGTGCGGGGCGACGAGCGCGCTCGGCAGGACTCCCGGGAAGAACATCTCGATCATCACGCCGACGAAGGGGAGCGAGAGAATACCGCCGCCGATCACCAGCCTGCGCTGTTTGTTCAGTTCCCGCTCGACGGCGCTCTCGCGTTCCTCGCCGAGGTCGGCGGCATCCTCACTGCTGGGGCGATCCGGATCGTAGCCCGCATCCTCGATTGCGTCGTAGACGTCATCCAGCGAGGCGTCGACGGGGTTGTAGACGACCTGTGCCTCGTCGGTGGCGAAGTTGACGTTCGCCTCGATCACGCCGGGGACGTCCTCGATGGCCTCGCGGTTGGACTCCGCACAGGTCGAACAGGACATCCCGGCGATGCCGACTGTCGTCGATGCTTTCTCCGGCTCGTAGCCGGCGTCCTCGATCGCCTCGTAGATCGCCCCCAGCGAAACGACTGCGGGGTCGTACGTGACGGTTCCATCGTCGGTCGCGAAGTTCGCGCTGACCGATTCGACGCCTTCCAGTGCGCCGACGGCCTCCTCGACCGACGAGGAACACGTCGAACACGACATGCCGGCAATCTCGACGTGGGCAGTTTCCGTACTCATAGCTATCACTAACTAAGGGTTCCATATTCAAGCGGGTTGCCCCTAACGAATCGCCAGTTTGAGTGCAAGCAAACCTAACGAACTGCGAGTCAGTCGTCGTTCACGTCGTTCAGTTCGTCATAGCGATCCAGAAACAGCGACTCACAGGAGTGACAGCAGAGCACGTACCGGTGCCCGTCACGTTCGACAGTAACCCCTTCTCCCTCGACGGTTTTTCCACATTCGACGCAGTCGACGGCGAACTCGCCGCCGCGCAGTTCGGGGTTCCACGCCGACTCGACGACGCCTTCGACGCTGTACTCGATGATCTCGCGATCGGCCAGCAGGTCGCCCAACAGCGCTCTGAGTTCGCCGTCGGCCAGATGTGTCTGTGCGACGATCCGCCCGCTCTCGGTCCGGATGACGTGCTCGACGCCGTCGACGGCATCCAGGTCGGCGGCGACGCCGCTCGCCTTGCCAGGCTCGACCTGGACGTCGACCAGTCGCGCCTCGCCCTTGGCGAACATCGACTGGTCGACGGCGACGGTGAAGCGTTCGAGGACGCCGAGCTCTCGCAGGCGCTCGACCCGGTCGGAGACGCTCGGCGCGGTCAGATCGACCGCCTCGCCGATCTCGCGGTACGAGCGGTTGGCGTCCTCGATCAACAGTCGAAGGATCTCGGCGTCGGTCTCGTCGAGTGGCACAAAAAGGGGGTAACGGACTGGGGCTACAAAACTCCCCTACACGAAGATCACGACAGCGGCCATACAGAGGAACGCCAGCCCCAGGATCACCGTACCGACGGTCGGCAGCAACGAGTGATACACCATCGCACCACCGATGATCAGGAACGTCATCCCGAGGACGGAGAGGCCGAGTCCTCGCCCCTCGGTGAACTGCTGGAGTGCGGTCACGTCACTCACCCCCGCTGGTCGGTACCTTGTTCCACGCCGGTTCGACGCGCTTCGGGTTGTACGCTGGTACTCTCATGGTCGGGTCTCCGTTGACGCACGTGCCGGCCGACCGGCAACACTGCCCTCGTTCGGGGCTACGCTGAAGCCCACATTAATCCTCTTTCACGTTACTCCGGTATAGTTACTGGGGTTGGTTCGGTCGACGACCGAAACGCATTGGCCCGTCGCGCCCCGAGAGGGCGCATGAGCGATTCGACGCCTGAACTCGAACTGTACAACCTGCAGGGCTGTCCGTACTGTGCGAAGGTGCGCCGGGCGCTGGATGACCTCGATCTGGCGTACGAGACCCACGACGTCCCCGGCTCCCGGTCCAAGCGCGAGGCCGTCCACGCGGCAAGCGGACAGCGCGGCGTCCCGGTGCTGGTCGATCGGACGAACAGGATCGAGGGGATGCCCGAGAGCGACGACATCGTCGCCTACCTCTACGAAGAGTACGGCGACGGCGAGAGTCCACCGCCGTCGGGCATCGTGGGTCGAGTGCTCTCGGCGCTGTTCTGAGGTGCGAAACGAACTCTGACCTTCGAAGTGAAACACTACAAAAAGGCAAGTGAGAGACAGCCTCGAAGGCCCGTATCGACGCCGTTCAGGACTGCCGGTAGATCAGGTTCCGCTGGATCTCGTTTGCCCCCTCGTAGATGACCGGGACGCGCACGTCGCGGTAGACCCGCGCGATCCGGCGATCCGTAAGCACCGACCGGCCGCCGTGGAACTGCATCCCCTGTTCGGCACAGTCGGTCGCCGTCTCCGTGGCTTTCGTCTTCGCCATCGCGGCCCAGAGGCCGGGATCCTCGCCCTGTTCGACCTTCTCGGCGGCGCGCCAGGTGAGCGCGCGAGCGCTCTCGAACTCCAGACGCATGTCGGCGACGCCGTGCTGGACGGCCTGGAACTCGTTGATCGTCCGGCCGAACTCCTCGCGCCCGTGGATGAAGTCCCACGTCTCCTCGATGGCCGCGGCGGCGAGGCCGAGACCGTGGCCCGCGACGACGATCCGGCCGTGGTTGAAGAACTCAGCGAGCATCCAGAAGCCCGCCCCCTCCGTCCCGACGAGGTTCTCCTCGGGAATACGGAAGTCGTCGAAGACGATGTGGGCCTGCTTGGATGCGCGAAAGCCCATCTTCTCGGGGATGTGCTCGGCGTTGTATCCCTCGCCCTCGGTGGGGATGATGAACATCGAGTGGTTGCCGTAGCGGTTGTCCTCGTCGTCGTCGGTCCGGGCGTAGAGGGTCAGCCAGTCGCCCTCGACGCCGTTGCCGATCCAGTACTTCTCGCCGTTGATGACGTACTCGTCGCCGTCCTTTTCGGCAGTGGTCTGCATCCCCGCGAGGTCGCTCCCCGTATCGGGTTCGGAAACCGCGAGGCCGGTGATCTGGTCGCCCTGGGCAACGGGGCGGAGATACTCCTCTTTCTGGGCGTCGGTGCCGTACTCCTCGACGATCTCCGCGCCGAAACTGGCCAACTGCAGCGTCAGCGCGATACCGGCGTCCGCCTTGTAGAACTCCTCCCCGATCGCCAGCACTTCCGTCAGCGAGAGATCCCGACCACCGTACTCCTCGCCGAGGTCCTGGGCCACCAGTCCAGCCTCCTGTCCGGCCTCGAGGATATCGTGCGGGTACTCGCCCTTGCGGAAGTACTCCTCCGCGTTGGGTTCGATATACTCCTCGGCAAACTCGCGGGCTTCATGTTTGACTTCCCGGGCGTGCTCGGGGACGATGGTGTCATCGAGTAGTTCCATGGTCCCTTCGAAGGACGGGTCGGCAATATAAGCACGGGAACTACTAACACGCGAGAGGCAGTTCACTCGCGACGGTCCCGGCCACCCTTGTAGGCACAAACGACAAACCGATGCCGTGCGAAGTATCGGTATGGTACTGAAAGAGTCCGATCCGGAACTGGAGGACGGTGATATCGCCCCCGATTTCGAGCTACCCGGCGTCGACGGCGGGACGTACACGCTCGATTCGTTTGCGGACAGGGAGGCGCTCCTGATCGTCTTCACCTGTAACCACTGCCCGTACGCGAAAGCGAAGTTCGACCATCTCAACGAACTCGCTGATTCGTACGACGACGCCGCAGTGGTCGGGATCAACCCCAACGACGCCGAGGAGTATCCCGATGACTCCTTCGAGAAGATGAAAGAGTACGTCGAGGAGGGGACAGTCGCCTACGACGCCTACCTCCGCGACGAGTCACAGGAGGTCGCCGACGCTTACGGCGCTGTCTGCACGCCCGACCCGTTCCTCTTCGCGAACGAGGACGGGGAGTTCCGACTGGTCTATCAGGGCCGACTCGACGACGCGATGAACCCCGACGCGGAAGCCACCGAGTTCTACGTACAGGAGGCAATCGACTCGATTCTGGCCGACGAACCGGTCGACCTCGAATGGCGTCACTCGCAGGGCTGTTCGATCAAGTGGCGCGACTAGCGCGGCTCAGCCTCAGGACCGTCAATCAGCAGTAGATTTCCGATATTTCTGCGTTGATACTGTTCCGTTATTGTGTTAATTAACTATACAGCAGATTTCCATAGTAACGGCGCAATCGGTTTTATACAGTGCCTGGCCCGGTTTTAACCGCTTAGAATACGGTGAATGAACACATCAATCGTTTATACAGTCAAAATCAATGATTAATTTCTATTAACAAGTGTGTATAATATTTATAATGGTCGATTCTTCAGAAAGATGTATGCGAACAGGTAACAATTGGTTGCAAGATAGCAAACTCTCGCGTCGCAACGTACTCAAGGGAATCGGTGCCGCGGCGGCCGGAACCGCACTTGGTACGTCGATGAGCGGGTCAGCGGCGGCGGACATCGGTGACAGCGCGGTGTATCAGTACTATCATACCGACTGGTCGGAAATCACCGGCAACCTCGCCGGCGTCGCGGACGCCGGGTACGACGCCATTCAGGTTCCACCGGCGCAGTTTTCCCGGGTCTACAAATACGAACGGGAGTTCGACGAGTTTACCTACGACGTCCCGCTTGGCTACCAGCCCATCGACTTTACCGACTTCGATAGCGTCTTCGGTTCGGAAGCGGAGTACGCGGCGATGGTCGAGGAGGCCCACTCGCAGGGACTGGACGTCATCGCGGACGCGGTGATGAACCACCTTGCGGCGGGCGGGGACTACTTCGATCGGCAGGTATCCATCGACGACGTCCCACGATTCAGTGGGTACGACCTCCATCCGGAGTGTGAGATCGACTACAGCGATCCGTACTCTGTCGAGAACTGCTGGCTCGTCTCCCTGCGTGATCTCGACCAGGACTCGTCGTACGTCCGCGGGGAACTGTACAACTATCTCCAGAAGTACGCCGACCTGGGCGTCGACGGGGTGCGTTTCGACGCGGCGAAACACATGCCCGAATCCTTTTTCAGCAACTACGCGAACCAGTGGGCCGACGAGTTCGGCCTCTACAGGGTCGGCGAAGTCCTTGATGGCTCGACATCGATGAACCAGCAGTACGCCGATACGGGCATGTCCGTGACCGACTACGCGCTCTTTTACACGATGAAAGAAGACGCGTTTACCTCCGGGGGCGATTTCAATGCGCTGGAGGGTGCTGGACTGGTCAATCAGGATCCCACTCGGGCAATGACCTTCGTCTCCAACCACGACAGTGCACCGCCGGAGTACGAACGGCTAGCCCACGCCTACATTCTCACCTACGAGGGCTATCCGAGAGTGTACAACCACCGAATCGGAATCGGCAACGACGACATCTCGAACTTGCTCTGGATCCGGGGGAACATCCTCAGCGGCAGTGCGATCACCCGGTACGTCGACACCGATCTGTACGTCTTCGAGCGCGAGGGAACCGGTCTCGTGGCGATCAACAAGGACGGCAGCTCCCGCAGTCAGTGGGTCGAAACGAGCTGGACCGAACAGGCGCTCGGCGAGTTCACCGGCAACGCCGCCGCGGTCACGACGAACGGCGACGCCTGGGTCGAGATCAGCGTCCCGGCGGGGAGCTACGCGGTCTGGGCGCCGGAAGGCAGCGGCGGCGATGGGGAAAACTCCGGCGGCGACGACGGTAGCGACACCGGCGACGATCTCGAAGGCGTCTACGCGCTCCGGGCGAACCACAGCGACAAGGCCGTCGATGTCGAGGGGATCTCGACGGCTGACGGCGCGAACGTCCACCAGTGGGAGTATCTCGAGGGCGACAACCAACACTGGGAGATCGAGGCGCTCAGCGGCGACGAGTACCGGCTGACCGCCCAGCACAGCGGTAACGTGCTCGCCGCGGCTGGAACCGCTGATGGCGATAACGTCCGCCAGGAGACGTGGACCGACGACCCGAGACAGCGCTGGACGCTCGACGACGTCGGGGGCGGCTACGTCATCGAGAACGTCGCGAGCGGGAAGGCACTGGATGTCGACGGTGTCTCGACGGACGACGGTGCGAACGTTCACCAGTGGGAGTATGTCGGCGGCGACAATCAGGAGTGGACGCTCGATCCCGTGTAGTCCGGGAGACCGCAGATCCCCACGTCCGGGGGGCGACTCCACTGCCGGTTCGCGGCAATCCTTTTTAACGACCCGCGACGAAGTGGGAGACGATGACGGTAGAAGAACGTGCCGAGGAAATCGCCTCCGACCTCGGTGTTGACAAAGAGGAGGTCATAGAGGACCTGGAGAACCTGGTCGCCTACAGCGTGCCGATCGACGAAGCCGTACAGAGCCTGCGACGCAAGTACGGCGGCGGCGGGAGTGACTCCACGGGAACACAGTCGAAAGACCGACTCGACGAGATTACCACCGCTGACGGGAGCGTTACCGTCACCGCCCGCGTATTGAGCGTCGGCAAACGCTCGATCCGGTATCAGGGCGATGACCAGACCATCTTCGAGGGGACGCTCGCCGACGAGTCCGGGCGGATCGACTACACCGCCTGGCAGGACTTCGGGCTCTCCCCCGGCGATTCGCTCACCATCGGGAACGTCGGCGTCCGCGAGTGGGACGGCGAACCCGAACTCAATCTCGGCGAGGGAACGAGCGTCGCCGTCGAGGAAGAGCCCCTCGACGTACCATTCGAGATCGGTGGCGACGCCGACCTCGTCGACATCGACACGGGCGACCGCGGCGTCAACGTCGAGGTCACCGTTGCGGAGGTCGAGCGCCGGACGATCGACGGCCGGGACGGCGAGACCGACATTCTCAGCGGCGTGCTGGCCGACGAGACCGGCCAGTTACCGTTCACCGACTGGGATCCCCACCCGGAACTCGAATCCGAGGGGAACTCGGTCAGGATCGAGAACACCTACGTCCGGGAGTACCGCGGCGTCCCCTCGATCAACGTCTCCGAGTTCTCGACGGTAGAGACCCTCGACCGCACGGTCGAGACGAGCGACACCGGAACACAGCTATCGATCGGTGACGCCGTCGACGCGGGCGGCATCTACGATGTCGAGGTCACCGGCAACGTCCTCTCGGTCCGTGACGGATCGGGACTGATCCAGCGCTGTCCGGAGTGCAACCGCGTAGTGCAGAACGGCCAGTGTCGGACCCACGGCGAGGTCGACGCCTACGACGACCTGCGCGTGAAAGCCATCGTCGACGACGGAACGGGGACGCTGACTGCCGTCCTCGACGCCGACATCACCGAGGAGATCTACGGTGGGGGCCTCGAAGACGCCCGGGAACAGGCCCGAGAGGCGATGGACCAGACGGTCGTCGCCGAGTCGATCCGCGAGGAGATCGTCGGCCGCGAGTTCCGGATCCGCGGGCACCTCTCGATCGACGAGTACGGCGCGAACCTCGACGCCGCGGAGTTCACCGAGGTCGACGCCGAACCGGAGTCGCGTGCAACTGCGCTGCTCACGGAGGTGCGCGGATGAGTGGCGCTGACGACGAGGTCGGCCGCCGCGAAGTCGCCTATCGGGTGTTCGCCGCCGAGTTCGAGGATGCGACACTCGATTACAAGGAGAGCGACGAGGAGCGCGCGCCGAACTACGTGATCACGCCGACCGGCGCACGGGTCAACCGGATGTTCGTCGTCGGCGTCCTCACCGAGATAGAGCAGGTCAACGAGAACGTGCTCCGGGCACGGATCGTCGACCCCACCGGGGCGTTCGTCATCTACGCCGGGCAGTACCAGCCTGACGAGATGGCGTTTCTCGAACGGACGGATCCGCCCGCGTTCCTCGCGCTCACCGGCAAGGCCAGAACCTTCCAGCCGGACGATTCCGACCGGATCTTCACCTCGATCCGACCGGAGAGCATCAATCAGGTCGACGCCGACACCCGCGACCGCTGGATCGTCGGCACCGCCGAGCAAACCCTCGACCGCGTGGCGACGATGGCAACCGCAATAGAGCGTCCGGAAGCGGGCGACGAACTCGAATCATTGCTCGTCGATGGCGGTGCCGACCCCGCCCACGCGAGCGGGGTCCGACTCGCCCTCGAACACTACAGCACCACCCCCGAGTATCTCGCGGCGATCCGCGACCTGGCTGTCGAGGCGACCGAGGTCGTCGCCGGCGAACGCGATGAGGTGTCCAGTCTCGACGTTACGCCCGACGAGGGCGACGGCAGCGTCACAGTCGACGACCTGCCCGATACGCTCGGCGACCTCCCCGAACCGGCGGCGGTAGCGGAGTCGACCGAGGACGAAGCCGCCGAGGCAACCGAGACGGCGGGAGACGAGGCCGACAGCACCCCGACGGCGTCAGCGGATGCCGACGAGTCCGCGGTAGACAAAGAGGAACCGACGGCGGAGGAAAGCGAACCGGCGGTAGACGCGCCCGACGCGTCAGTCGAGGAGAGCGCCGAACCGTCCGAGACGGCCGCCAGCACTGATGTGGCCGAGTCGACTGACGAGGTCGACGCGGGCCAAGAGTCCGAAGACGTGTCGCCAGCCACGGAGGTAGACGAGAGTGCCACACCCGCAGAGGGTGAGGAGACGACGACTGGCGCCAAGTCGGTCGGGAACTTCGATACCGGGCCGGGCGATGCAGAGGCCGACGCGGAATCCGACGAGACAGAGGCTGACGCGGAATCCGACGAGACAGAGGCTGACGCGGAATCCGTCGATGCGGACGCCGACGCGGAACCGATCGATACCGGCACCGATGCGGAATCCATCGACGCCGACGCTGGCGACGAGGAAGGCACCGCGGCGACCGGCGAGATGTACGAGTTCTCCGAGGACGAACGCGAGGAGATCGAGGAGGAGTACGGCACCGAGTTCTCGACAGGGACGGAGGTGCCCGACCCCGGCGAATCGGAGATCGAGACGCCGGCTACGGATGACCCCGAGGAGTCGGAAGCACAGGCTGCCGGCGAACCCGTCGAAGACACCGCCTCGACCGCCGAGGAGAGCGATGAAGACGCAGAGGACGAGCAGGCTGACGAAGCCACGGGAGAGGTGAACATCCCCGACGACGTCACCCTGACCGACGTGGTGATCGAGACGATGCAGGGGATGGACAGCGGCGACGGCGTCGACCGGTACGACCTGATCAACGAGGTCATCGAGAACACCGGGATGACCGAACCGGACGTCGAGGACGCCATCGAGGAGGCGCTGATGGGCGGACGGTGTTACGAGCCGACCGACGACACTCTGAAGCCGATCTGATGGCGACTGTCGAACCGATCCCCGGCGAACCCGCGGCAATCGCCGACATCGAGGGCGGACCTGCGCTGGTCATCGCGGACGTCCACGCGGGGATCGAAGCGGCGTTTCGGGCCGAACGCGGCCTTTCACTGGATAGTAGAGCCGAACAGCGCCGCGATCGGATCGGGCGACTGCTCGCAGAGCATGGCGCGACGCAGTTGGTCGTGATCGGCGATCTGATGCACTCGATCGGTGGCCCCGGCGGGGCCGAACGGGGCGAGATCGAGGTACTGCTCGAATCCGTGGCCGACGTCGATGTAACACTGGTCAAAGGGAACCATGACGGCGATATCGAGTCGTGGATCGAGAACGTCACCGTCACGGACGGCGGGGGCGTCCGACTCGGATCGGTCGGCTTCGTCCACGGTCACACGTGGCCGGATCCGGACGTCCTCGCCGCCGATATCGTCTGTGTCGGCCACGAGCACCCACAGGTTCGCCTCGAAGACGACGTGGGCGGGAGCCGCGCCGAGCGCGTCTGGCTACGTGGTGATCTGGACCGGACAGCCTTCGCCGAGCGGTACGACGCGGCAGCGATACGAGCGACGGAACTCATCGTTTGTCCAGCGTTCAACGAACTCGTCGGTGGGACATGGGTCAACACGAACGACGGGTTCCTCGCGCCGTTTCTCCCCGCCGGAATCGCCGATGGACAGGCGTATCTGCTGGACGGTGCGCGACTGGGGGCGTTCGACGGTATCTGATATTTCTTGATGAATATTTGTCTATACTCTCAGAAACTAGTGATCGTCCAAAATATATACGTAATGAACTAGTATTCACGGCATTAGGGATAACGGTTAAGTATGGAGTTGGGTGTTATCCTCTCACATGGTCCGTACAGATCCATATACGCCAACAAAATCGTACTACGAATGCACGGAGTGTCTGACCCGAACGGACGAGGATATTAACGGGCGCTGTCCGAAATGTGGCGGCGTCATCCGCAATATCGCCGTCCCGAGAGAGTAAGTCACAGACCGAGTCCGCGACAGAAGTTGTGTGTCGCGTACACCTGCCCGTCTTCGGTGATATAAACGCCGACTCCACCGGACTCCCAGTTCTCTCGGAGCAGATTCTCGCGGTGGCCGGGTGACTCCATCCACTGTCTGACGAGGCCCTCGGCCAGTTCCTCGTTCGTCGTATAGGTGACGCTGTCGCCCTCGCCGATGTCGACGGGTCGGCCGGCCCACGACATCGCGATGTTCTCACCGTAGGCGAAACAGCCGTTACCGACCGCCTGGTACCGGTCGTGCGGCCCCTCTCCGTCGGGGTTCGTATGTGAGAAGTACTCCCTGTCGGCCATATCCTTGCTGTGAGCGCGTGACACAGAGGCGACTGTCTGGTCCCACCCTAGCGGGTCGAGACCGCGGGCGGTCCGGCGCTCGTTGACCTCGGCATGGATCTCCCGCTCGACTGCCGTGCTGTTTATATCACCGTCGTCGAGATCATACGCCGATTCTGTCGGATCGCCCGGGTCGACTGCGTCGCCGTCCCCACCCGGTATCGGAACATCTCCGACCGCGTCGAGGTCGACTGTCATGCCGGCGGCCTGCAGCGCAAAGACGACGACCGCCACGAGTACGAGTACGACCAACAGGGCTTTCAGAAGGCTAACGAGCAGTCGGAGTGCAACCCCCAGCAGTCTGGCGAGCACCATCAGCGGAGCGACCAGCACCCGGACCAGCGTCGTGAAGATCGTTCGAGCCATCGATATTGGGCCACGAGCGCGCTGTCGACGACGCCCGTGGAAGCTACCGAACGATAGGCTCTCCGCCTGAAGACTATACGGCGCTTACCGCGCAGGGGCCGTGATTACCCCGCGAATCGGCCGGGAACAAATGGCTTAACCTCGTCGGGCCCCGAGCCACCGTCGATGACAGACGGCGAGGTCGCCCCCGATTCTGCGGCCTTCACGCATCTCGGCGAACAGGTTCGGGCGGCGCTCTCCGACCGCGGCTTTTCGACGCCGACGGAGCCACAGCGCCGTGCGATCCCACCCCTCGCGGCGGGCGAGAACAGCCTCGTAATTGCCCCGACGGGGACGGGCAAGACCGAGACGGCGATGTTGCCAGTGTTCGACGCCATCGTACAGCGCCGCGCCGAGACGCCCGAAGAAGCGGGCGATCCCTACCCCGGCTTTGCGGCGCTGTACATCACGCCGCTTCGCGCGCTGAACCGCGACATGCGCGAGCGACTGGAGTGGTGGGGAAAACAGTTAGACGTGAGCGTCGACGTTCGCCACGGCGACACGACGGATTACCAGCGGAGCAAACAGGCCAACAACCCGCCGGACGTGCTGGTGACAACGCCCGAGACGCTTCAGGCGATGTTCACCGGTTCGAAGCTTCGTGCAGGACTGGAATCGGTCGATCACCTCGTGGTCGACGAGGTGCACGAACTCGCGGCGTCGAAACGCGGCGCTCAGCTATCCATCGCGATGGAGCGCCTGCGCGAGGTGGCCGGCCCGTTCCAGCGGATCGGCCTCTCGGCGACCGTCGGCGAACCCGAGGCTATCGCCCAGTTTCTCACCGGCGGCCGCAAGTGTGCGATCCGCGGCGTCGACGTCGGCAGTCGGATCGATATCGACGTCGAGTCGCCCGAGGTCAGACCCGTCGACGAGCGTCTGGCCGGCGAACTGATGACCGCCGAAGACGTCGCGAGCCACGTCCGGCGCATCGTCGAACTGGTCGAGGCCCACGAGTCGACCCTGATCTTCGTTAACACGCGTCAGACCGCGGAGGCGCTGGGATCCCGGTTCAAGGCGCTCGGCCCGGACGGCGACGTGAGCGCGCTCGATACGACTGCAACCATCGGCGTCCACCACGGATCGCTCTCGAAAGCGGCCCGGATCGAGGTCGAAGACCGGTTCAAGTCGGGCGAGATCGATGCCCTGCTCTGTACCTCCTCGATGGAACTGGGGATCGACGTCGGCCACGTCGATCACGTCGTGCAGTACTCCAGTCCACGGCAGGTCTCGCGCCTGCTCCAGCGCGTCGGGCGCGCCGGCCACCGCCGGGATCAGGTGTCGTCGGGGACCGTCGTGACGACCCGCCCGGACGACACGTTCGAGGCACTGGCAATCGCCCGCCGGGCGAAGGCGGGCGAGGTCGAGCACGCGCCGATCCACGAGGGAAGCCTCGACGCAGTTGCCAACCAGGTCGTCGCGCTGGCGATGGGCCACGAGGAGATACCGGTCGAAGACGCCTACGAGATCGTAAGCCGATCTTACCCGTTCCGAGAGCTCGCCGAAGAGACGTTTCTGGCCATCGTCGAGGAACTCGCGGGCAACCGCGTTATCTGGCACGCCGAAGAGAAAGACCGGATCGAGAAGACCGGTGGCACCTGGCAGTACGTCTACGCGAACCTCTCGATGATCCCGGACGAGGAGACCTACGAGGTCCACGACGTCGCCAGCGGCCGCCAGATCGGCACGCTCGACGAGCGGTTCGTCGTCAACTTCGCCCAGCAGGGCGAGGTGTTCATCCAGCGCGGCGAGATGTGGCGCATCACCGATATCGACGACGAGGAAAGCGAGGTGAAGGTCTCGCCCATCGAGGACCCGGCGGGCGAGGTCCCCTCCTGGATCGGCCAGGAGATCCCGGTTCCGGAAGCGGTCGCGGGCGAGGTCGGCGAGATGCGCCGGGTCGCCGAACCACAGTTCGCGGGCGGTGCGGACATAGAGCGCGTTGCCGGGGAGTTCACGAACCGGTATCCGACCGACGAGAACACCGCCAGCGAAGCCCTGACCCAGCTACAACGCCATGCCGAGACCGAACACCCGATGCCGACCGACGACCGACTGGTTGTCGAGCGCGAGGGCCGGACCATCGTCGTCAACGCCGCCTTCGGCCACCGCGCCAACGAGACGCTCGGCCGGGTGCTCTCCTCGCTGCTCGGCCAGCGCACTGGCTCGTCCATTGCGCTGGACGTCGACCCCTACCGGATCGAACTGGAGACGCCGGGGCGAGTTGACGTCACCGAGGTCGTCGAGGTGCTCGAAACGACCGATCCCGACCACGTCGAAGCGATCATCGAGTTGAGCCTCAAGCGCTCTGACACGTTGAAGTTCCGCCTCGCACAGGTCGCCGAGCAGTTCGGCCGGATCAAGCGCTGGCAGGGCGACGCGAGCGTCTCCAGCGGTCGCCTGCTCGCCGCGCTGGAGGACACGCCGGTCTACGACGAGGCGGTCCGGGAGGTGTTCCACGAGGATCTGGACGTCGACGCCGCGAGCGACGTGCTGGCGGCGATCCAGCGAGGCGAACTAGAGACCGAAATCGTCGGCGGACGCACCCCGGTCGGAACCGGCGGGCGCTCCAGCGGCACCGAACTGCTCTCGCCAGAAAACGCCGACGCGAGCGTCATCGACACCGTCCGCGAGCGGATCCAGGACGACCGGGTCATCCTGCTCTGTCTCCACTGCACCGAGTGGAAGACCGAAAAGCCCGTCCGTCGCGTGCGCGACCAGCCACAGTGCCCGGAATGCGGGTCGACACGGATCGCCGCACTGAATCCGTGGGCCGACGAGGTCGTCCAGGCGGTCCGCGCCCAGCAGAAAGACGAGGAGCAGGACAGCCAGACCAAGCGGGCCTTCCGCGCCGGGAGTCTGGTCCAGACGCACGGCAAACAGGCGGTCATCGCGCTGGCGGCCCGCGGCGTCGGCCCGCACAACGCCGCCCGGATCATCAACCGCCTGCGCGAGGACGAAGACGAGTTCTACCGGGACATTCTTGAGCAGGAGCGCCAGTACGCCCGGACGCAGTCCTTCTGGGACTGACGAAGTGTTACTGCAAGTAGCCTAGCTCCTCCAGTTGTCGCTTTCGCTCGCCGCTGATATCGATCTCGCCGCTCGATTCCGCGTGGTCGAACGACTGGAGCCAGTCGTCGAGTCCTTTCTCCAACTCGTCTACACGCTCGGGAATCTCGTCCGAGAGATCGTGCTGTTCGCCGGGATCTTCGGCGACGTGGTACAGTTCCCGGGAGCCGTCTGAGCCGCGTATCAGTTTGTAGCTATCGGCCCTGATCGATCGAAGCGACCGGTCGAAGCGGGTGACGTGCTCCGGTAGTTTCCCGGTGTGCTGTTCGAGCGCCGCCATCGTCGGTTGCGGAGCCATGTACTCCGCGAACAGCGTTTCCGGCGGTTCGGTATCGGCGTCCGGATGCACTGACCGCCCCTGGAACGCCGATCGGGCATCTTCGGCGTCGATGCCCGCGACATCCAGCAGCGTCGGCGCCAGATCGAGGAGGCTCACGTACTCGTTGTTCCGGCCACCGCCGTCGAAGGGGCCGCCGTGGATTACGAGCGGGACGTTCAACAGCGTGTCGTACAGGCAGTACTGATGATCCATCAGTTCGTGGTCGTCGATGTTCTCGCCGTGGTCACCCATGACCACGAACACCGTATCCTCCCACTCGCCCGCCTCTTCGAGCGAGTCCCGGAGCCGATCGATCTGGTCGTCGAGATAGGCGATCGAGGCTCGATAGAGGGCGCGCAGGGTGGCAAACTCCTCGCCCGAGTGGTTGGTGTTCCCGACGAGGAACTCCCACGGATCCTGTTCGATCGACATCGCATCGTCGTAACTGACGCCCTCCGGGAGGAACCGCTCGGCGTACTCCTCGGGTGGTTCGTAATCCAGATGCGGTTCGATGAAGTTTGCGAACAGGAAGAAGGGATCGTCGTTCTCGCGTTCGGTCAACCAGTCGTCGATCCAGGAGACGGTCCGATTTGCGCCGTCGTCCTCCCGGCCGTACAGATAGCGGGAGTAGACGGCGTTGATCGTGTTTCGTATCGGATTCCCGTCGATTACACTGCGTGCCAGTCCACGAAGCCTGCTCTCGTCGCGTATTTGCACCATCTCCCACAGCATGTTACCGTCGCCGGGGAGATACTGCCAGGCTTTTCGAAACGTGTCGAAGCCGCGGTCGAAGCCCGCCTCGGGGGTCACCCACGTGTTGTTCGTGACGGCGACGGTCTCGTAGCCGGCCTCGCCGAGGAGTTCGGCGATCGTCGGATACGTGTCGTCGAGTCGTTCGTGCTCGGCGTGTGCCCCGTGTTTAGAGGGGTATAAACCGGTGAACAGAGAGCCGTGCGAGGGCAGCGTCCACGGTGCTGTTGCGTGTGCGTCGGTGAATCGAGTCCCGTCGGCACCCAGCGCGGTAAGCGCCGGTGCCGTCCGCGATCCGATCTCCGAAGCACGCGCCGTGTCCATTACAATGACGACTACGTTCGGAGTCTCTCGAGCAGTCATATGTATATCACCACGAGATGCATATAAGCCGTTATTAGGGCTATACTGCGGGCTGGTGTCGAACGCTCACCAATACTGTACATGCGTACGAGTTGTATTACCGGAGGGCATCACGGTTCCTGCCCCAGAATCAGCCAGTTTGTTGCATCATATGCTACGCCCCTCCGTCGTTCTGTAGACCGAGACGGTCGAACTGATTGTCGGGGGCGTCGAGTTGCTCCAGCGCGTCGACGAGCAACGAACGCAGGCGATCCCGCTCGTCCGGTCGGTCGTCGCTCAGATCCTGCTCCTGTCCGGTGTCCTCGAGTTCGAACAACAACGGCTCCTCGTGTTGTTCGTGGCTCGTATCGAAAAATCGCCACACGGGACTGTCGGTGTGGGGAACGAACTCTCCGGCCTCGGCGTCGGTTGGGGGCGTCGTTGGCAGCGGAAACTGGCGGGCGTTCATCATCGTTGTCGAGTGACAGGCAGTCTTTACCGCCGGATCGCACGGATGCAGATACGTGTAGTCGCCGTCCGTGACGTTGACCGAGCCACCCCAGTAACCGTACAGCGCCCACTCGCGGTGATCGGTCGGTCCTTCGAGAACTGGTACGAAACTTCGACTGTGGGGCCCACCGTCGCTATCGACGTCGAGGAGGTCCAGCACCGTCGCGTAGAGGTCGACTGCGGAGGTCAACTCGTTGACTCGCTCCCCCGTTCGTGCGGCGTCGGGATGCCAGACGAACAGCGGCGTCCGCGCGAGAACGTCGTACACCGGCGGGATGTTCTTGCCGATCCAGCCGTGTTCGCCGAGGAAGAAGCCGTGGTCGCTCGTGACGACGACGGCAGTGTCGTCCCACAGACCCCCCTCGTCGAGCGCGTCGATCACGCGGCCGAACCACTCGTCGACCATCGTCACTTTGCCGGCGAACTGCGAGCGGACGAACTCGAGTTGCCGGTCGGAGAGTTCGCTCTGTCCTTCGTCGATGCGGCCGTAGTAGGGCCAGACGTCGAGGTCGGGATCGCGCGGATCCTCGTCAGTGTACATCGAGGCGTACGGCTCCGGGACGTGAAACGGCTCGTGGACGTCGAAGCTATCGACGTAGCAGAACCACGGGTCCCACTCGTCGTTCTCCCGAAGCCAGTCGGCGGTGCGCGAGAACACGCGGGCGGCGTAGGCGTTCTCTTCGTCCTCTTCGACGCCCCGGCGTGCCGCGTTCCGGGCGTACATCGACCGGTTGACGTAGCCGACGTCGTATGGATGGTCCGTCTCGCGGTCGACCGTTTGATCGAGCAGTCGCTCGTCCGGATCGCGCGGAGCGGTCTCCCAGGCGTCGTACTCGTGGCCGCGGACGAACTCGAAGCCGTTGTAGTCCTCGTAGTAGCCGTGTGCGCCGTGCTGGAAGTAGTGGTAGTGATCGGTGATGAGTTGCGTCAGGACGCCCGAATCGCGTGCGACCCGGGCCAGATGGTCGTCGTACGGTTCCATCGGCCCCCAGGGACGCCAGAGGAACTCCTGGACGCCCGCGTGCCACTCGCGCCGTGCGGGCATACACGGCAAACTCCCCGCGTAGTGCGTATCGAAGACGGCGGAACGCTCTGCGAACCGATCGAGGTTCGGCGTCGACACCTGGTAAGGCACACAGCCGGGCTGGTCGGCGTACGCCGAGAGGAAATCCCGGCGCAGGCTGTCGATCGAGAGCAACAGGACGTTCATCGTCGTCCCGCCTCCCGCGGTCCGGTCTGGGGTTGGACTGACTCGACCAGGGAGACCCCCTCGTCGGGATCGGTCGTTCGCCGAAGGATCTCCCGGTGGCTCGATCCCGTGTACAACTGCCCGTCGACGATCAGAAACGGCCCGGCACGACACCGGTTACAGTGCTCCAGACAGGGTACCTCACGAACCAGCAGGTCGTACTCGCGTGCAAGGTCTCGGAGGTCGGATGTGACGTTTGCGATGCAGCACTCGACAGTCATGGTGATGGGTCGAATATCCACAGGCCGACTGTTGAATGTTACCCCGCGCACAGTGGCGCGGGGAATCCTGCTCTCATGAGGGCAGGCTTCCTGTTTCGACGACGTGACTTGCAGACACAGACTCAAATAGAGCCCTGTCCGTAGCGGTCACAGTCTCCACAGGCGTGTCTTCGGGCCATCCCAGCCCTAACTCAGAAAAGCCTCTCTGCAAGACGTTCATCGCCGCGTTCGCATCCCTGTCTGTCTCGAAGCCGCACGAGGGGCAGGAGTGTTCCCTGACCCAAACGGGCTTCGCTGTCTCCACACCACACGATGCACACTCTTTCGTGGTGCCTCGTGCTTCGACTTGCACGACGTGACAGCCGTACAGGTCAGCCTTGTATTCGAGAAGCGTGATGAACTGCCGCCACGCCGCATCCTGCTTATTGCGAGCGTTATGCGACTGCTCTAACATCTTTTTCACGTCCAAATCTTCAACGAACACGGCATCGTACTCGCGGACGAGCCATGTCGTTATCTTGTGCTGGTAGTCCAGCACCTTCCGACGAATGTGACGCTTCACCTTCGCCACATCAACCCGTTGTTTCTCGTAGTTGTTTGACCCTTGTTCTTTCCGCGAGAGTTTGCGTTGCTCTCTGCGGAGTCGCTCGTGTTCGGCTTCAAGATCGAGCCAATCAACGGTCTTGCCATCGCTGGTGTGGATGTAGTTCAGGATGCCAAGGTCAACGCCAACGCTATTGGTTGCGTCAAGTGATTCTATATCAGGTTTCTCGGGCAAGTCAGCATCGTCGGTATCCAGTCCGAATGAGATGAACCACTCACCAGTCGTCTCCTTCTTGAACGTGACCTCTTTGATGCTGGCGCGATCGGGGATTGGACGCGAGTACCGGATTTTCACCCATCCGATTTTGCTGAAGCGGACGTATGCGTACTTGTCGTGGCCCCTCTTTTCATCGAGGTCGAAACCGGACTGACTGTACGTCACACTTCGATACTCTGCGGGTGCTTGCCGCTTGAGCCGACCAACTTTGTATCCCTTTTCTTTCTTCTTGTGAAGGTTCGAGAGGTTGCGGTGGAAGCGAGCGACAGTAGCTTGTGCGGCTTTCGAGTGCAAGTCGCTGAACACTGGCCACTCGCGCTTCCACTCGGGGAGTTTGTTGTTCTGGTCGTATTCGGACGGTTTGTCGTCTTCGGGACTGTTTGTATAGTCCCAGCGGACGTGGTTGTAGAGTTGGCGATGAACGTCGAGATGGTGTTTCAGCCCTTCCGCTACCTCTTGTGTCGGATAAGCGTGGTAGCGGTGACTGTACTCCATCGCCGTCTTTTGATTAGGAACGTGTTCGGTTAATAGTTTGTATCACGAGGTGTCGGCTTCATCCCCGACCACGGTGGGTCGGGGTATTCGCCTTGCTGACCAGTATAAACCACCCCGACGAACGGAGCATTGGAGCGTCGTATGACCGGAACGATAGACGGATTCGACCGCATTCTGTCGGTTATTTGGGATGTAACCCTGCGTCCTTTTTGCCGAAGCCATTGCCAGATTACATGGAGATTCCAATGGTAGACGATACACAGACACGACTGACACAGGACGACGAAGGAAAGACGCTGGTCGACGAGACCGATGAGGAAATCGGCGAAGTCATCGAGATACATGAAGGGGCTGACGACACCTCAGGGACGGGGACCCAACCGGGTAGTACCGGCCCGACGCTGGTCGTCGATACGAACCCGTCGATAACTGATACGATCAAGTCGGCACTCGGCTGGGGCGATCAGATGGACGACGAGGACGTGTACCAGTTCGACGATCCGCAGGTCCGAGAGGTCACCCGCGACGAGATCACGATCGCAATCTCTGATACGTCTAAAGGCAGTGGAACGACGGGCGAGACGGGTCACGAGACCGCCACACACACCAGCGACCAGGACAAGGGGATCACCGAAGAGGGGGCTTCCGGAATAACCGAAGACCAGGACAGAGGACATGACGACGACAGCCTCATCGGCGATGACGATTCCGGGATGAGAGACGACGATGATAGCCTTCTCGGCGACGATGACGATTCCGGGATGAGAGACGACGATGATAGCCTTCTCGGCGACGATGACGATTCCGGGATGAGAGACGACGACGATAGCCATCTCGGCGACGATGACGATTCCGGGATCACCGACGACGACAGCCTCATCGGTGACGACGATAATACTGGGATGAGAGACGACGATGATAGCCTTCTCGGCGACGATGACGATTCCGGGATGAGAGACGACGATGATAGCCTTCTCGGCGACGATGACGATTCCGGGATCACCGATGACGACGATAGCCTCATCGGCGATGACGATGATACTGGGATGAGAGACGACGATTCCAGGACCCACGACGACGATGACCACCTTGGCGACGACGACGATGACCTCCTTGGCGACGACGACGACGACGATGACCTCCTTGGCGACGACGACGACCACGAGGGGATCACCGACGACGAACTCAGAGACGACGACAACTGATCGGATCGTGGCACCGGTCCCACAACATCAATAGGGGCCGTTACTGACCTATTGTATATGAACTTCGCACCGGATGTCTGGTGGTACTCCATCCCGTTGTTCGTCACCGCGATCCCGGCGCTCATCGTCTGGACACCGCTAGCCTTCCTCTTTCTCGCTCTCGGCGGGGGCGTCCTGTACTTTTATCGCGATCCCGAACGATCGCCACCGCCGGGCGGCGTCGTATCGCCGGCGGACGGCAAAGTTTCCGTGATCCGCGAAGACGGCGACCGACTCCGCGTCGGCGTGTTCATGAACGTCTGGGACGTCCACGTCAATCGCGCGCCGCTCGGCGGCATCGTCGAGGACGTCGAACACGTCTCGGGCGCACACCGCTTCGCGTTCTCCAAGGAGTCCGACCGCAACGAGCGCGTCCACCTGACCTTCGAGGACCACACGGTGACGCTGATCGCCGGGGCGTTCGCACGGCGGATCCACCCCTATCCCGAATCGGGGGCAATCGTCGAGCGGGGCGACCGGATCGGCCACATCTCCTTCGGCAGTCGTGCGGACGTCCTGCTCCCGCCCGAGTACGACCGGGACGACCTCGTGGTCGAGCGCGGCGAGAAAGTGCGGGCCGGAGAGACGGTGCTGGCGCGGGAGTAAAACGTGACAATCGTTTAACTACCTCGAACACAAAGCTTAGTACCGGGCGTCCGATGGATGAGGACATGCAGCGACGGCAGGCCCTGAAGTATCTCGGCGGCGGACTGCTCGCCGTCGGGACGGGCCGGGCGGCACAAAACACCGTAATCGGCTACGGCCGACTCACCGGTACGAATCTCACCGAGCAAGACCTCCAGCCGATCGTCACCGAACACCTCGATGCCGACGAGTACACTACCGACGTCGGCGAGTACGAGCTATCGCTCTCGGGTGACGAGATCGGGCTCTCGGACGGAGACGGCACCCTCGAAACGCTGTCAGTGACCGAGTCGACGCCCGAAGCGGGCGCGGCAGTCGACGACGAGTACGACCTTCCCGGTAGTCCGGTCGAACAACTCCTCAGGGACGTCCCGGCGCTCCGGGCGGGCGAGTACGTCGTCGAGCCGTCGGGCTACGAGCGTTTCTTCGATCGACTTCGCGATGTCGAGCCGCGACCGTTCTCGGTCGGCACGACACGGAACCGCTACACCGGTGCCGATCCGGCCGTCGTCGAGGAGTTTCTCGGCTCGCCGCCGACCGATCCCGAGCGTGTCCTCGCCGAGTTGATGGCGGCGTTTCGCGAATACTCGAACTACGACGTCACCCGCTATCTGGCCGGATCGGTCGAGGACAACGTCCTCATGAGTCAGGTCGAGTTACGTGAGTACTTCGAGTCACCGACCGACTTCGCGGCGATCGCGGACGGCGAGAACACGGGGATGTTCTGTACCGAGTTGACCCGCCGGTCGGCCGAGGCGCTGCTGGCCGTCCCCGCCCACGAGGCGACGCTCCCCGTCGTCGCGGGCTACGTCCAGAACAGTCGCCACAAGCACGCGTACACGGGTATTGCGAGCCTCTACCGTCGGGATGGCGAACTCGTCCTCCCGATGACGTTCGTCGATTACACCCACACGACACAGTACGACGACTTCCACGTCAGGCGACTCCTCGGCGAGGGGCTAGACGCCTACGACACCGGCCACCGCGCAACCGGTATGTACTGGTAGCTACACCGACCCGAGCGTCGGATCGACCGACTCCAGCGCCTGCTCGAAGTGGTCCGCGGTGATCTCTATCTCGTCGGCCCGCTCGTTGGCTTCCTCCGGACCTAGCTCCTCGGCCGTCTCGCGGATCGACAGCATCGACGCCTCGCGGACGATGGCCTCGATATCCGCGCCGGTGTAGCCCACAAGCCCATCCGCGACGTCTTCGAGGTCGACATCATCGGCGAACGGTTTGCCGCGGCCGTGAACCTCGATGATCGCACGCCGCGCCTCGGCGTCCGGAGCCGGCACCTCGACGTGGTTGTCCAGTCGGCCCGGCCGGAGCAGCGCGGGATCGATCGCTTCCTTCCGGTTCGTCGCGGCCAGCACGACGAGGTTGGGGTTCTCGACCATCCCGTCGAGTTCGGTCAGTAGCTGTGAGACGACCCGTTCGGTCACCTCGTGGCTGTCGTCGCGTTGGGCGGCGATAGCGTCGATCTCGTCGAAGAAGACGATGCTCGGCGCGGACTGGCGCGCCCGGTCGAACACCTCTCGGACCGCCTTCTCGCTTTCCCCGACGTACCGGTCGAGCAACTCGGGCCCGTTCACGTGGACGAAGTTGACCGCGCTCTCGCCGGCGAGCGCGCGGGCAAGCATCGTCTTTCCGGTCCCTGGCGGGCCATGCAGGAGGACACCGCTCGGCGGTTCGGTGTTCGTCACGCTGAACAGGCGGTCATACTCGAGTGGCCACTCGACGGCCTCCCTGAGTGTCGATTTCGCTTCTTCCAGTCCGCCGACATCCGAAAAGGAAACGTCGGGCGTCTCGGCGACCCACTCGCGCATCGCGGAGGGTTCGATGGCGGCCAGCGCGTCTTCGAGGTCGCTCCGCGAGACCTCTAGATCGGCATTGGAGAGCCCATCGGGTTCGTTTCGAGCACGTCGGAGCGTCAGCATCGCCGCCTCTGTCGTGAGCGCGTCGATATCCGCACCGACGAAGCCGTGGGTCTGGGCGGCTAGCGTCTCGATCGAGACGTCCTCCGCGAGCGGCATCCCGCGGGTGTGAACCTCGAAGATCTCCTTCCGGCCGTCCGTGTCGGGCACGCCGATCTCGATCTCGCGGTCGAACCGGCCACCACGTCGGAGCGCCGGATCGATAGCGTCGACGCGGTTCGTCGCGCCGATGACGATCACGTCGCCCCGGGAGTCGAGGCCGTCCATCAGCGAGAGTAGCTGTGCGACCACGCGGTTCTCGACGTCGCCGCCGTCCTCGCGCTCCCCGGCGATCGAATCGATCTCGTCGAAGAAGATGATCGCCGGAGCCGACTCACTTGCCTCCTCGAATATCTCGCGGACGTGCTCTTCGCTCTCGCCCTTGTACTTCGACATGATCTCCGGGCCGGAGACGGTGATGAACTCCGCGTCGACCTCGTGGGCGACCGCACGCGCGATCAGCGTCTTTCCGGTGCCCGGCGGCCCATAGAGGAGGACGCCCTTCGGCGGGTCGACTCCAAGCCGGCGGAACAGTTCGGGCCTGCTCAGCGGCAGTTCGATCATCTCCCGGACCTGCTCCAGTTCCTCGTCCAGTCCGCCGATGTCCTCGTAACTCACCCGGGAGGGGGGCGCCGGCGACTCGCCGGACTGCTGTTCGGTGGTCGTAGACGTCGGGGACTCGTCCGTCCGATCCGTCGACTCACTGCCTGTCGTCCCGTCGACCTGTTTCGGGTTCGGCGTCACGACGACGACCGTGTTGTCGGTGATCCGTACCGGACCGTCCGGCGAGGTGTCCGTGACGGTAAAGGGCTGGCTGGCGACCCGTTCGAGCGCGACCTGCTCGCCCTCGCTCACCGGGCGGTCGTGGAGGTCCCGGTTGACCGCGCGCTCGATCACCCGCTGGTCGACGTCCGCGAGCGACGGCGGCGGAGCGAGCGTCACCGAGATAGCGTCGCTAAGCGATCCCTGGCGGACGACGACGGTATCGCCGATGCTGACGCCCGCGTTCGCCCGCGTGTCGGCGTCGATGAGAACTGCTCCGTCCGGCACGTCCGTACTGGCCGGCCACACTTTCGTCGCGGTTCGCCGCTCTCCCTCGACGACGACGGTGTCGCCACTGAGGACGCCGAGTTCGCTCCGGGCCGACTCTGGAAGGCGTGCAACGCCCCGTCCGGCGTCGCGTTTCTGGGCGGCTTTGACGGTCAACCGTACGCCGCCGTCCTGCTGACTCATACTCACATTTACGGCCCAGCGTTCTTGAAGTATTCCCTCGTCAACGGCCTCGGCAGCCATCGGCCCAACACGCGGCGCTTTTCACCCGCGCGCCCGGAGTTCGTCCATGCTCACTTTCGTCGGACTCGGACTCTACGACGAGCGGTCGATCACGGTCGAGGGCCAGCAAGCGCTCGGGGACGCCGACCACGCGTTCGCGGAGTTCTACACCAGCAAACTGATCGGGACGAGTGTCGAGGCGCTCGAATCCCATCATGGCGTCGAGATAGAGGTGCGTGATCGGGCGGGCGTCGAACAGGATCCAGAACCGATCCTCGACGCCGCGGCCGAGGGCGACGCCGTCTTTCTGACCGCTGGTGACACGATGATCTCGACGACCCACGTCGACCTGCGACTCCGGGCCCACGAGCGCGGCATCGAGACGCGCGTGATCCACGGCGTCACCGCCCAGACGGCGACGAGTTCGCTCACTGGCCTCCAGAACTACCGCTTCGGGAAGGCGACGACGCTTCCGTTCCCCTACGCCCACGGCGCGGAAGGGCTCCCCGCGAGCGTGACCGAGACGATAGCGGACAACCAAGCGGCCGACCTGCACACCGTCGTCTACCTCGACATCAAGGCTGACCGCGATGAGTTCATGACCGCAGATGTCGGTGCGGAACTGCTCGCAGAGGAGTATCCCGACCTCGTCGGCGTCGTGATCGCCCGGGCGGGAAGCCCCGAGCCACTCGTCGAGGCCGCTCCCATGGCCGACCTCGCGGAGCGAGAGTTCGGCGAGCCACTCCACCTGCTGGTGATCCCGGGCGAACTCCACCTGCTCGAAGCCGATGCCCTGTGTGAACTCGCGGGGGCGGACCGCGCGACCCTCGAAATCGCCTGAGCGAGTCGAACGGACCGCGAAATTCAAATGACGGACCATCGTATACAACATATGGCCAAGTATTCGACGGGCGGTTCCTCCGACTCGGGCGATGGCGGTGCGTGCGAGCTGTGTGGTGCGACAAGCGAGTCGCTCCGCACCGCAAACGTCGCAGGTGCCGAACTCGACGTCTGCCCCGACTGTCGGCCGCACGACGACAACGCGCACAAAGACAAGAAAAAGCGGCGCAATCGGGGACCGCAAAGCGGGAGCGGATCGAGCACGTCGACGAGGTCGCCGACGAACACCGCCACCACGTCGACGAGCACCGGCTCGACTACTTCCGAGAGCAGTATGTGGGACGGCGATACGAGCCACTGGGAGGAGAGCGGGACCGATTACGACGACGATCAGCTCCCGTATCTGGTCCGCGACTATGGCGAGAGAGTCGAAGACGCACGCCAGAACGCCGGACTCCAGCGCGACGAACTCGCCGACGAACTCGACGTGCCCGAATCCGATCTCCTCGCCGTCGAACAGGGCCGGGCCACGCAGGCCGGGCTCGGCGGGTCACTGATCGAGGCGCTCGAAGACGAACTCTCGATCGAACTCGTCGAAGACTGAGGCGAGTGCGGTCGGACTCGCCGATCAGTCCGCAGTAGCGCGTTCTCGCTGTACCTCGACGGCGTACTCCAGAAAGTTATCGAACAGCCGTTTTGCCTCGCAGGCGGCCTCGTACTGTTCCGTATCGATCCCCGCGAGCACGTCGTCGATCCGGTCGGCGGAGAGCTGATCGGTCTTCGAGGTCGTGACCGTTCTCGCGGTCTCCATGTCGTACTCGGGGTGGAACTGGACCGCGAAGACGTGTCCCTTGCGAAAGCCGTGGATCCCGTACTCGTTCTTCGCGAACACCGTCGCACCCGGCGGTGCCTCGGTGACGTGATCCGAGTGCGTCGTGAAGACGGTGAAGTCGTCGGGGACGCCCTCGAGCAGCCGGTTCTCGCCGTCCTGATACACCGTCCGGTAGCCGATCTCGTACTCGCCCATGCTCTGTACGCTACCGCCCATCACGTCGGCCAGTAGCTGATGGCCGTAACAGACCCCGAGTGCGGGGAGTCTGGCCCGAACGGCCTCGCCGACCCACTCTTTGAGTTCGCCGATCCACGGCTCGTCCCAGTAAACCGACGCACTGGAGCCAGTGACGACGAAGCCGTCGTATCTGAAGTCATCGGGGAGTTCGCCCGAGGGGCAGTGAAACGCCGCTACCTCGGCATCGAGTTCCCGATAGAAGTTCTCCCGCGTGTCGGCGGCCTTGTGCGCCGCGTTCAGCAGGGCGATTCGGGGGCGGTTCATGCTGGTATCGTGTATGCTGTCGAGTATGTCATCTGTTGTCGTGTACCGTCCACTCGGTCGTGATGCGATGCTATCGATCAGTCCGCAAGGACCGAGCGCTCCTGCTCGATGTCGGCTTCGAGGCGGTCGGCATACTCCAGTCGGATCGCCCGGGCCTCCTCCTCGGAGACCTCCGTACCGGCGTCGACGCTTCCCGCAAGCGGTTCGTAGGCCGCGACGTCGAAGCCCATACGGTCGAGATACGAGCGAACCGCATCCGATTCGAGACCGTCGTAGATGCTCGCCTCGACGTACTCCTGGATCGCGCCGAACTCCGGAACGACGACCGAACGCTCCATCACCCGGCCGGTCTCGCCGCCGATGCGCAACTCGCCGTCCCGGACGCGTCTGATCACCTCCGTAATCTCGTCGGCCAGCCCGACGATCTGGGTCGGCAACGCGGTATCGGGCGAGCGCCACTCGACCGTCGAGAACCGCTCGCGTAACTGCACTGGCGTCCAGACCGCGCTCTCGACGGCGAACTCCTCTTTCGCCGTCTCCAGATCGACGCCCGCGAGGACGGCCTCGGTGAGAAACTCGCCGTAACGACGTTCGAGTCGCCGTGCCCACTCCTCGCGGTCGTCGGCGTACGGCCAGAGTTGTCCCTGATGGGGAAGCCGCTCGTAGGCCATCCGCCGGTAGAGCTTCGACCGCGCGCCCGTGACCAGGCGCTCACCGCGGTAGTACGGCGAGGAGTTGACGAGCGCCAGCGCGGGATCGAGCGCGATCAGGGCGTTTAGCTGATCGATCTCGAAGCCTGGCTGTTGCTCGAAATGCATGTGCGTGCCAGCGCAGTGGCGCACACACTCGAAGTTCTCGCCGACGACGCGGTCCTGGATGCGGGTGCGTTCGCTCGGGCGATCCTCGATGTCGCCGCGATAGATCGGTGTCGCGAGCGGGACGAGCCGTTTCCCGACCGCGTCGGCCCGACCCAGGACACGACCGAGGCGCTCGAACAGTTCGCTACGAAGTTCGTCGGTCGTCTCGCAGGGCGAGGTCTTGATCTCCAGCAGCGGTTCGACGAACTCCCGTTCGACTCCGGGGGCCGCGTCGACGAGGCCGTCCGGGGCTGTCAGTCGGCCCGTCTCGTCGACTACCCAGTACTCGACCTCGAGGCTGCGGCGGATCGGCGACGTGGTTCCGGAGCGATGCGACGCGGAACGGGTAGCAGTTGGGTCAGACATTGTAGAGCGTGATCGGTGCTGCACGACGGCTCACGGACCGCTGTGGTCCGCCGTCGGAGTTCGGGAGTCCCGGGAGGTCCTGTGGGCGAGTCCGGTCGGCCAGTACTGAATGGGCGAAATCCTGCATGACATTCACATACAACTGATCGGCGGGGACTGATACAAGGAACTTCCGTCTATACACGTATCAGTCCCTTATATTCCGAATAAACGTCAAAATCTCCGTCAGACTACTACAAATACAAGGAATACTCGTAGAATTACGACGTTCATCTATCATGACTTCTCAGCCGAGACCGCAGTCCCTCCCCAGGCCCGATAGTTTTTGTAGGACGGCGACGTTGTCACCCCTCAATGAGCGGACAGCGAGCAGCGGCCGAGCCCTACACCACCCAGTTCACGACGACCGTGACAGCAGTCGACGACCGAGACGTCCGACTGGAGACGACGTACTTCTACGCCGAAAGCGGCGGTCAGCCAGCCGACACGGGCCGCATCGAGTCGGCCACAGTCGAGGACGTCCAGCAGGTCGACGGCGAGACCGTCCACCGACTCGCCGAAGAACCATCCTTCGATGTCGGCCACTCGGTACTGTGTACGGTCGACTGGCAACGTCGGATGTACACCATGCGCGCCCACACCGCCAGTCACGCGCTGTACGGCGTCGCGCGGGGACTCCTCGACGAGTTGAGCTACGGCGGGTTCGACATCGCCGCCCCGGACGGCGAACCGGGCGGCGACGAGAAGGTCCGGATCGACTTCCGGACGACCACCGATATCGACGACGAAACGCTGCTCGAACTGGAACGGGGCGTCAACGAGGTCGTCTGGAACGCCCACGACGTCTCCTGGGAGCAGGTGCCAACGCAGGACGCGTTCGACCGCGAGGACGTGGCGTACAACGCCGCCACCGAGGAGGGCCTCGTCGGCGAATCGGAGACGGTTCGGCTGGTCACCATCGAGGACGTCGACGTCGCGGCCTGTGGCGGCACGCACGTCCGGAACACCCGCGAGATCGGCCCGGTCACTGTCCTCGATCACTCGAATCCGGGCGAAGGGCTCACCCGGGTCGAGTTCGCCGTCGGCCCCGCGGGGATCGACCACCGCATCGCTGAGAAACGCGCCGCACTCGCGGGCAGCGCGGCACTCGAAACGAACGTGTCCGACCTGCCCGACGGGATTGCCCGCCTCCGCGAGGAGCGCGACGAACTGCGATCGGCAGTCGACGACCTCACGACCGCGCTCCTGGACGCACGGATCGACCGACTCGCCGCGACACCACTCCGACGGGGCGAGCAGACGTGGGTCGTCGGAACCGTCGAGCACGCCGGGCCGAACGCCGTCGCGGATCACCTCCGCGGGCGTAAAGGGGAGGAGGGCGTCGACGTCTTCGCCCTGGTCGGGGCCGGGGAGTCACCGTTCCTCGTGGTGCGCGCGGGCGAACAGGTCGATGCGGCGAGCGTCGTCGACGACGTCACGAGCGAGTTCGGCGGTGGCGGCGGCGGGTCGCCGACAGTCGCCCAGGGCGGCGGGATCGGGGTGTCGGGCGAGCGTGTCGTCGAATATCTGCGAGAGTAGCAGGGAACTGCTGTACCCGCCAATCGGCGGACGGAGACCACGGGACGCCCGTACTTTTTTCGCGCGAGCGCCGGAACTACCGGCATGGAGTTTACCGAGGAGCAACGGGCCGTCCGTGAGGTGGTCCGGGAGTTCGCGGTCGAAGAGATCCAGCCGATCGCTCAGGAGGCCGACGAACAGGAGGCGTTCCCGGAGGACGTCTGGGACGGACTGACGGAACTGGATCTGACTGGCCTGACGACACCGGTGGAGTACGGCGGCTACGACGCCGACCGAGTGACCTACGCCCTTGTCAACGAGGAGGTGGCCTACGGCGCGCTGGCGGTGGCGACCGCGCTATCGGTCCACTGTCTCGCGACCTCGTGTATCGCCCAGTTCGGCTCCGAGGCCCAGAAGGAGCGCTGGCTCCCCGAGATGGTCGACGGGCGACCCGTCGGTGCGTTCGCACTGTCGGAGCCAGGGGCCGGGTCGAACCCCGCGCAGATGACGACCGAGGCGCGGCCGGTGGGCGGAGACGAGGAACCGACCGAGTACGTGATCGACGGCGAGAAGCAGTGGATCACCAACGGCGAGCGCGCCGGCGTCTACATCCTCTTCGCGAAGACCGACCGCGATGACCCCGCCTCGATCACGCAGTTCGTCGTGCCGGGCGACGTCGACGGCCTCTCCGTCGGTGATCCCGAGGAGAAACTCGGCCTGCGCGCCAGCGACACGACTTCGCTCACCTTTGACGACGTGCGGATCCCTGCAGAAAACCGGCTCACACCGGAAGGAAAGGGCCTGAGCGCCGCGCTCTCGATCCTCACCGGCGGTCGGATCGGGATCGCCGCCCAGTCGGTCGGCCTCGCCCAATCGGCGTTCGACAGGGCGCGCGAGTACGCCACCGAGCGCGAGCAGTTCGACGGGCCCATCGCCGACATACAGACGATCCGCCACAAGATCGCCGACATGTACGCCGGGATTCAGGGCGCTCGCGCGCTCACGCTCGACGCCGCCCGCGCGGACGACCGGAACGATGACTCCGCACTACGTGCGAGCGTCGCGAAGTACGTTGCCAGCGAGACGGCGATGGACGTCACCAACGAGGCTATCCAGATCCACGGCGGCTACGGCTACGTCTCCGAATTCGACGTCGAGCGCCTCTACCGGGACGCCCGGGTGACGACCATCTACGAGGGTACGAGCGAGATTCAAAAGACGATCATCGCCCGGCACCTGCTCGGCGAGACCTAGGACTCGCGCAGGCGTTCGACGTCCTCGCGCAGGGCTTCGAGTTCGGCCTCTCGCCGGTCGAGTGCCGCGAGCGCGTCGTCGATATCTGCGAGTAGTTCCTCGGGGTCCGGCTCGTCGCGCTCCAGTACCAGTGTGCCGGGACTCGATCCGGTGCAGGCCGATAACTCCGCCTCGTCGCCCGGTTCGGAACTCTCCTCGCGTGTGCCGCACTTCTCGCCGTCCTCGTGGGTCGCCTCGACGGTCACGTCTGGCTCTCCCGCATCGGCACTGTTCGCTGGCGTCGAGCCTGTGGTCTCGACGGGTCGTGCCGGTACGCCGGTGACGGTGGTCTCCGGGCCGACGTCGTCAACGACGACCGCGCCAGCACCGACAGTTGCGTCCTCGCCGACCGTGATGTCGCCGATCAGCGTCGCGTTCGCGCCGAGGGTCACGCCGTCTTCGAGCGTCGGGTGGCGCTTCTCGGGCCGCGGCGAGTTCCCGCCCAGCGTACAGCCGTGATGCAGGTGGACGTCATCACCGATTTCGGCCGTCTCGCCGATCACGACGCCGGTGCCGTGGTCGATAAAACAGCGCCGACCGATCTCGGCCGCCGGATGGATCTCGACGTTCGTGAGAGAGCGCGAGACATGTGCAATGACGCGGGCGAGCCAGTGGAGCCCACGGCTCCATAGCGCGTGGGCGATCCGGTGGAACCAGACGGCGTGGAGGCCGGGGTAGGTGGTGAGTATCTCGCGGCGATTCTTCGCCGCGGGATCCGTCTCCAGCGCCGTTTGGATATCCTCGCGTACTCCCTCAAACATGGCTCGGAGTCGAGGGTGTCTCCGGTGTCCGAGCCAGCGCGTCCGGATCCTCGTCTGAGGCGGGGCGAACTGCTGGACGACAGCACCACGTACCGGTATCCGGGAGGTGGTCAGAAGCGAGCGTGGTGAAGTGGGCTGTCGTCCCCATACTGATAGCTAGGGACGATCAGAACAAAAAAGCCGTTCCATTGAGGGGCGAGAGGTTTTTGCCCGGGACGTGCGTGGGTTCAGTCAATGGACGGCGAACACACCGATCCGGTCGACCGGGCGCGAGCGCTTCGCGAGCGTGCCCTCGAATCACCGACGGCGGTCGACGTCGACGAGATCCGGTCGTTACTGGCCGATCCGACGATGCCGGCCTCCGTCCACGAAGACGCAGTGACCGCCCTGCTCGACGTCGCTCGAAGCGAGCAGTCGGTCGGCGGGGAGTTCGCCGGACTGGTTGCCCGACTGCTCGGTCGACCCGCACTCGACGCGGATCCGCTCCTGTTGCGGTGTCTCCGGGCGCTCGCGACCGAATCGCCGACGGCGGTGCTCGAACACCGGGATGCCATCGTCGACCGCGTGACGGTCGAGGACGATGAGACTACACAGGCAGCGACGGGGTGTTGCGTCGAACTCGTCGGCACGGATCCCGGCGCGTTCATCGACGTCGTTCCGACGCTCAGCGCGCTACTCGACGCCGACGATCCGACCCGAACGAACGCGCTGTATATTCTCTCACAGCTAGCACTGGGCTATCCGGAGGAGGTGCGACCGGTCGTCCCACAGCTACTGGACGGGATTTCGGACCGCGAAACCGCCTACCAGACCAACGCGCTGTCGGCGCTCGGTGCGATAGCATCGGCGTACCCCGCGGCCGCGCTCGACGCCGTCGAGGAACTGACGGCCCTCGCCGCGTCCGAACAGGCGGGCGTCCGCGGGAACGCCGTCGGCCTGCTCGCGGACGTCGCACAGGAGCACCCAGGCAGCATGACCGAGGCGGTCGACGTCATGATCGAACGGCTCGACGACGAGGACGAGTACGTGCGCGGCAACGCCGTCTCGGCCGTTCTCCACGTCGGTCTCGAACGTCCCGACGCCATCACGGAGGCACGGGACGGACTCAGAGAGCGCCTCGACGATCCCGCGCCGATCGTTCGAAGCAACGCCTGCAAAGCCGTTGCCGGCCTCGAAATCGACGGAGTTCGGAACCGACTCGAACGGCTCGAAGCCGACGACCCGAACGAAAACGTCCGCGAACACGCCAGGTGGGCACTCACGCAGCTCGAATAACTCGGATAGCCCTCACCGGCGCTTCACGAGCAGCAAGACGGCGAGCAGCGAGATGACGGCTACCGCAATCCCGAACCCGGACACCGTGTCGTCATCGTTGTTTTCCGTGGGCTCGTCGTCGGTGTTGGCCTCGTTTCCTGTCCCGTCCTCCGTCTCGCCGTTTTCTGCCGTGCCGTCAGTGTCGTTGTCGTCCGTGCCGTTAGCGTCGCCGTTTTCCGAGCCGTCATCATCGCCGTTTTCCGAGCCATCAGTGTTGTCCTCGTCTCCCGAATCCTCGGACGCCTGGGGGTGCTCTATCTGGAGGACAACGACCATTTGTCCGTGCGAGGCACCGGGCTCGTAGGTCCACCCGCCGCCCGCTTCCTCGTAGGAGCGGGCCTCAGCGAGCGGGTCGATGTCCGAGTCCCACGACTGTCCGGCCTGCTGGATGTAGCCGACAACTTCGACCCGGTCGGCGAACTCGCCCTCGACCATGGCCTCGCCGTACGACACCGACTCGTTGGCCGGAAGCCCGTGTAGCTCGATACAGTGAGAGTCCAGATAGCCGTCGCCCTGGGGCAGGTCGGAGGTAGTGCCGAACTGATCGGAGTCGAGTGGCCGCTCGTAGTTGTCGGTCAGCGGCAGGTCGACCTCGAACGGATCCGCCGATGAGTGCCAGGACGTCGACTCGCCCGTCGGGATGGTGACAGTCGTATTCGGCACCGTCTCGCCGACCGCGACCTGACCGTCGGCGTTGTACGTCGAGATACAGATCTTCCCGGAGCCCTCACCCAGATACGGATCGCGGTACTCGTCGCGCGGATTGACATAGCTTATCCAGCTCCCATCGCTTGCTTCCGCCTCGAAGTACGGGTCGCCCGGACTGGGGACTTCCTGGCGGTATTCCTCTTCGCGTTGATCGGTTACCGGCTCGTCGTCTTCGTCTAACAGCACCCTGTCACTGCTCGTCTCCGAACCGCTCAGAGCGGGTGACTCGACCGTCGGCGTCCCGGAGTTCGCATCGGCAACCGGACCTGCGACGCCCGCGGCGACGAGCGCCAGACAGAACACCAGTATCACGATGCTCAAAATCGATGATTCGGACATATCCGTATCGGATGATCCTGAGCCAGTTACGTAGCTATGCGGTGTATAACTGCAAGTAGACGGTCGTTACCGGCCCTCGACAACTCAACCAGATGGGTCGAGTCGTCCGAGTAGAATTCCGTGGCGGAGCCTCGACCTCCACCACGGATTACGCTGCGCTTTCGCCTGGGGCGACTCTCTGCAAGGCTCCGGCGAGCACAAACGTTTATTTACTGTTCGGCACCCACGTCATGCAAAGACGTTACATATGGGCACCACTACCACACAGAAGATACCGTCGGTCAAAGAGCGACCCGGGGTAGCTATCGCCGTTCTTTTCGCCACACTCCTGTTCGCGGACCTGCTTGCGAAGCTAGCGGGAATCAGTCTCGGCCCCTTCGGCGGTGCGCTCTCTATGGCTCGGCTCTCCTCGAACCTCTGGAACGGGCTGGTGGTCGGGCTAGTGATCGGACTCGCGGGCATCGGCCTCTCGATGACGTACAGCATTCTGAACTTTGCGAACTTCTCACACGGTGATCTCGTCAGCGTCGGGGGCTTTACAGGCTGGGGCGTCGCGTTCGTGGTCGCAGCCGCCGGCCAGGAGCCGCTGGGCGCGCTGTTGACTGTTCGCGGTGCAGGTGACGTGAGTCCAGGCGATATCGGCGCGCATATCCTCTCGACGCCCGTGGCGATCGGTGTCGGACTGATCGCCGCGTTCGTCATCACGGCGCTGCTAGCGCTTGCACTCGATCGGGCCTTCTACAAGCCGATGCGTGACCGGAGCGGCATCTCGCTACTGATCGCGTCGATCGGTGTCGCGCTGGTCGTGCGCTATCTCATCCAGTTCGTCTACGGCGCACAGAGCCGTGGCGTCACCGGCACCGTCGACGAATCGGCCTTCGCGTTCCCGTTTGGACTCACCGTCAACGCACATCAGTTGACTATCGTCGTCGCCGCGCTCACGCTCATGGCGGCGATGCATTACGTCCTCCAGGAGACCAAACTCGGGACGGCGATGCGCGCGATGTCGGACAACAAGGACCTCGCACTGATCACCGGCATCCCGGCCGAACGCGTCGTCGCGGCGACGTGGATCCTGGGCGGCGGACTCGCCGGCGCGTCGGGCTATCTCTACGTCCTCCTCCGCGAGACTATCGGGTTCGACTTCGGCTGGCTCCTCTTGCTGTTGATCTTCGCCGCAGTCATCCTGGGCGGCATCGGCTCGATATACGGCGCTATCGCGGGCGGAGTCGTCATTGGCATCGTCTTCACCACGTCGACGATCTGGATCCCCTCCGACTTCAACGAGGCTGCGGCGTTCGCGGTGATGATCACCGTCCTGCTCCTTCGCCCTGAAGGTATCTTCGGAGGTGTTTCGACGGCATGAGCGAGGGCTCGACGGATCCGGATAGTGCCCTGCGGGTGCTGCTAGACGCCGCTAGACGGAGTGATCTCGGGCTGGTGCTGCTTACGCTCGGTCTAGTCTACATCGTTGCGACGCTACTCACGTTCAGCGACGGACTGGACAGCGTCGTCGGACTGCTTCGGACGCTGACCTTCCTCGGACTGGTGTACGCCCTGTCGGCGCTCGCGCTAAATCTGCACTGGGGGTACACGGGGCTGTTCAACATCGGCGTCGCCGGCTTCATGGCCGTCGGCGTCTACACGATGGGCATCGTCGTCCGATCGCCGGATCCCGCGATCGGACCGCCGGGGTTCGGCCTGCCGCTTCCGGTCGGCATCGTCGCCGGCATGGCGATGGCGGCACTGGTCGGCCTCCTGGCCGCGTTACCCGCGCTCCGACTCCGAGCGGATTACTTCGCCATCGTCACGCTTGGCATCTCGGAGATCATCCGGCTGACGCTCCAGTCAAGCACCTTCGATACGTTCCTCCGCGAGACGCTCTCGATCGGGACGGGTGGCGGTCGGGGGATGGGGATGCCGAGCAATCCCGTCCGAGAGCTGTTTCTCGTCGGTGGTGCCGCCAATAACCCGACCGCGCTCGGTGAACTGGTCTTCGGCACGCTCGGTGAGGGGGGACTGGGTATCGCGAACACCATCCTCATCCGGTGGGCATACGTGTTCGTGCTCGCGCTGTTCGTGATCGTGTTCTACGTCTTCCTCGAACGCCTCGGTCGGTCGCCCTTCGGCCGGACGCTCAAGGCCATCCGCGAGGACGAACTCGTCGCCGACTCGCTCGGCAAGAACGTCGACCTCGTCAAGATCAAGGTGTTCATGATCGGGTGTGCGCTGATGGGTCTCGCGGGGATCCTCTGGTTCGGTAGCCAGGGGAACGTCTCGCCGACGCCGCAGTTCATGCCGCTGCTCACGTTCTACATCTTCGTGGCGGTGATCATCGGCGGTGCCGGATCGAACACTGGGAGCGTCCTCGGCGGAATCGTCTTCGCGACGGCGCTGTTTGAGGGGCCACGGCGAGTCGGTAGCGTCCTGCGCGACACGATCGACGCGCCGACGCCGCCGACGTTCGCCGATGCAGTCGCCTCTCTCAGTCCGGGGCAGTTCCTAGCGTACGCGACCGAGAACATTGCGCCGCTCCAGTTCGTCCTGCTCGGACTCGTCTTGATATTCATGATGCACCGGCGGCCGGAGGGCATGCTCGGCGGCCGGATCGAGACCGCTGCAGCCGTCGATCTGTCACGGCGCACGCGAGGGGGTGAGCACGATGAGTGATTCGCAGGCGGGCGACGAAAGAGCCGACTCGCGACAGGAGGTAATCGGTCAGGAGACGCCGCCGGGGCTTCCCCTGCGGGTCGAGGGGCTCGTCAAGCGCTTCGGCGGCATCACCGCCGTCGACGGCGTCTCGTTCCAGGTCGAGGAGGGCTCTCTCACCGGGCTGATCGGGCCGAACGGGGCCGGCAAGTCCACGACGTTCAACTGCATCACTGGCGTCCACGAGCCGACTGCGGGCAACGTCTATCTCAACGGCGAGGATATCACGGGACTCCGCCCTTACCAGATCGCCCAGCGTGGCCTTGTCAGAACGTTCCAGATCGCCCGAGAACTCGAAGAGATGACCGTCCTCGAGAACCTCATGCTGGCCCCACAGAAACAACTCGGCGAGTCGGCGATCCGGTCGGTACTGCCAGGATTGCGTGGCGCTGTCGTCGAACAGGAACGTGAGCTCCGGGAGCGGGCCTGGGAGACGCTGGAGTTCTTCGAGATCGACCACCTGGCGACCGAGTACGCCGGGAACCTCTCGGGCGGTCAACGAAAGCTACTGGAGATGGCGCGGGCACTGATGACCGACCCCGAGGTGGTGCTGCTCGACGAACCCCTCGCGGGCGTCAACCCCACGCTGGAGGAGAAGCTTCTCGATCGAATACACCAACTCAGGGAGGACGACTACACGTTCCTCCTCGTCGAGCACGATATGGACGTCATTATGAACAACTGCGAACGCATCATCGTCATGCATCAGGGTCGCGTTCTCGCCGAGGGAACGGGAACAGACATCCAGAACAACGAGCAGGTCATCGAGGCGTACCTGGGGGAGGACATATGAGTGTCGACGGGTCGACAGCGAGCACTGACCACGTGATAGACGGGGAAGCGATACTTCGGATCCGCGGCCTCGACGCCGGGTACGGCGACCTTCAGATCCTGTCGGGCGTCGAACTCGACGTCGCCGAGGGCGAGTACGTGACGATTGTCGGGCCGAACGGGGCCGGCAAATCGACGGTGATGAAGACGGTGTTCGGGCTGACGACACACATGGAGGGCACCATCGAGTTCGTGGGGGAACCGATCCACGGCGAACCGCCGGAACGGATCATCCGCAAGGGCATCGGATACGTTCCACAGAACGACAACGTGTTCGCCGGACTGAGCGTCCGCGAGAACCTGGAGATGGGGGCGTACATCCTCGACGAGGTCCCGGAAGAGCGGATCGAGGCGGTCTACGACCGGTTCCCGATCCTGCGCGAACGCGAGGACCAGAAGGCTGGCAATCTCTCCGGCGGGCAACGACAGATGGTCGCGATGGGCCGGTCGCTGATGCTCGATCCGGACTTGCTCCTGCTCGACGAGCCATCGGCCGGTCTCGCACCCGACCTCGTCGCGGACATGTTCGATCGGATCGACCGCATCAACGACGCCGGGACGGCAGTCCTGATGGTCGAACAGAACGCAAAAGAGGCGCTCCGGCGGTGTAACCGGGGCTACGTGCTCGTCGACGGGACCAACCGGTACACCGACCGCGGCGAGGCGTTGCTACAGGACGAACAGGTCCGCAAGGATTTCCTCGGCGGATAGGCGAACAGGCGGTCCGCTCAGAGGTTCAATACGCTACTCCACTGGCTTGAGTAGGTGGATTGTTCCGGTTCGAAGGAGACCCGCTCGGTGATCTCGCCGTCGCGTTCCTCGAAGGCACTCACGTACTGCTCTTCGAGCGCCTGTCCGTAGGCGTCGTTGAGGTACAGCGTCCCCGATGTTTCCGCCCCCACCTGGTCGCCGCTGGCGAGGTCAGCCAGCGCGGGCCCCTGCAGGAAGTCCGAGGGGGCGGTCCGGAAGATGTAGTCGTCGTCCTCCAGATTCGTCACGTCCGGATCCGTCGACGACGGCGAGTTACCGACGACGCCGTTCGGGATAAATACTTGATCAGCCACCTGCAGGTTGACGGTCGACGATGCGGGACCGACGACGGACGAATAGCCGGCATCGACGAGCGCGTTCGCGCCCGAAATCCCTGCCTGTGGATTCGTCTGGGTGTCCTCGACGCGCGTGTCGACGGTGACGTTGATGTCGGCGTCGTTGATCTGTTCCGCTGCAAGGAGTGCTCCGTCACGAATCGGGCCGCCCAGCGGGGCGAGGTCACCCGTCTCGGGCATCAACACGCCGACTTGCGCCTCGAACTCGTCCACGCCGACGGGGGCCTCCGCCGGTGCCGCTATGTCCTCTTCGCTGAGTTCAGTGCCGAACTCGACGGTGTCGACGGTCTCTAATTCGCCGCCCTGGAAGTCGACGATGTCGTACGCGGCGGTTATGATATCGCCGTTGACGTCGAAGTCGACGCTGGACGAGGCGCCCACGTAGCGGATCGGATCGCCCGCCGCAACCGTTTCGACGGCTTCCACCAGATTCGCCGGGCCGAACTCCTCGCCGTCGGGGTTCGACACCGTTCGGATCCGGTCCCGAACGGCCGTCCCGTCGTTCTCGCCCGCCGCGACAGTCGCGAGAACGTTCACCGCCATCGAGTCGTACGCCTGTGGGGTGAATACCCCCGGTTCCTCGCCGTAGGCGGCCTCGTACTCGTCGGCGAAGAACTCCGCACCGGGACCGCCCGCGGACGGAGCGGTTCCGATGACGTTGTTCATGTCGTTGTCGACCTCCCCTGATGACATCCTCCCCGGCGTGAACGCCGGGGTTTCCTCACGCTGGGGGTATCGCTTACCGGCTCACGGAGGCAACTTGCGGGTTCGTATGCTCCTCGTTGGGAACTGAGCGTGGTGACTCTGA
>Ga0136562_100048_pt1 | contig 57228 bp, 57 predicted proteins | sample AntCluMetagen312_FD_104784 | JGI IMG/M metagenome (GOLD analysis project Ga0136562, IMG submission 104784) | Saline lake microbial communities from Club lake, Antarctica - Metagenome #312 | ecosystem: Environmental > Aquatic > Non-marine Saline and Alkaline > Saline | place: Antarctica: Club lake...
AGTACCTACCTCTATCCGAGTACACTCGCTCTCGCGACTGAAATCAGGCGATTAGCGCTTCGGATCGAGCAAATCCGGGATTCGTATCTTACTGTGTCTTAGTTGAGTAAGACAGAGTAAACTCTTAGTGACCCCTACCCGTGGTCCCAGATGAGGCAGATTCAGAACTATGGTCGACGCTTCCCCACACAGTCGCTCCAGCCGGAACGCCGCGTCCGCAGCGGTGGTCCGACGGCACAACCTCCACCCCTCGGAGGTTCAATGACGGGTCGCCGCTCCGTCGAAACGCCGATCGAGGACACGTTCACGAAGTATCTCACGGACAAGGGGAAGGGTGACGCCGGCGAAGAGGGCGCGTACCGAACTGACGCCGAGCGCGAGCTCCAGCGATTCCAGCGCTGGTGTCTCGGCGAGACGGCCGACCCGGCGAACGCTTCGCCGCCCGAGTCATGGGCCGGCGTCGTCGACGGCGACACGGTCCGGTTCGCGGACCTCGACACGACGGTCTTCTCAGACTACGCACGACACCTCTCGACCGCCGGGTACGCCGCTGGGACCGTGCTCACCTACTACGCCCACGTCGCATCGTGGTGTGGGTGGGCGCACGCGCAGGGGTACATTCCCCGTCACTATGCCCGGGAGTCGGACGCTGAAGACCCGCTCCCAGAGAACGATGGTCGCCGGCCGGGCGACCAACAGGCGTGGGAGCCGATCCACCGCGACCTGATCACGCAGTTCGTCGACCGGCGGGTCTCCGAGGCGTTCGACGCGCTCGGCGCGATCGAGGTTCCGCACGTCGATCGTGGCGATCCGGAGAGCGAGACTTGGCGAGCCAAACAGCGCGCCCGGTTCGAGGCCTACCAGCGCTGTCGCGAACAGGCGCTCGTGTACGTCATCGCCTATACGGGCCTGCGTGGCTCCGAGTTCCTCTCTGCGCCGAAAGAGGATCGCGAGGGACGCAACGGGATTCGCTGGCGCGACGTGTCGTTCCCGGACAGCAGTGTCACGGTATTTCGGAAGAGTCGCGAGTGGAAGGAGGCGTCTCTCCCGGAGCCCGTCATTGCGCCACTACGTCGGTACGCCGAGGTGCTGGACGTGCCGGAGTCGTGGCCGGTGTTCACGACGCTCCACCGGCCCTCGCTCGCTTCGCACGTCACTGAGGGGCTCGCCGATGCCGGTCTCGACGATGTCGCGATCGAACGGGATCGAAGTGGTGCGCCCGACCTGATTGTCGCCACCGAATACGGCCTCGACGCGCCGAAGCCGCTCACCACGGATGGGGCGCGATCGATCATGGAACGCCTATGGAATCACGATGACCTGGTCGAGCGACGGGACGAGTTGGATCTCACACTCGATGGCGACTACCTCGAACTTCACGGCGGGCGTCGGGGCGTCGGTGAAGTGCTGGTTCGGCAGTTCGGCTACGCCGCAGCAGCCCGGTATCTCGACAACAGCGAGGAACAGGTCCGTGAGGCGTACCAACATATCGAAGCCGCCGAGCGCGCCGACATGGCGACCGAGGCGTTTTCGCAGACGGATCAGCGTGTTCGTGACAAATAACCACTTGTAACCTTCGCTGTCGTGGGTTATATGGAATAGTTCTCCTTCGGCATTGAACGAAAAGACTGTCGAGGTGGAGTGAGTAGGTAGCGTATGGACCCCGAGAAGCACCCGTCGATCAGCGAGAGCTTCGAGCTACTCAGTAGTAACCGCCGCCGTCTCGTGTTTCAATACCTCAAACAGCACCCGAACCCCATCGCCCTTGACGCTCTCGCGGCTCGGGTCGCGCGTTGGGAGCAGGCGCCGGCGGTCGAGCCCCCGGCGGCCGAGATCGAGTCCGTGCGCGAGTCGCTCCGGACCACCCACCTACGGAAGCTGTCCGAGACGGGACTCATCAGCTACGACGACGGCCGAGAGGAGATCACAAGCCACACTGCGACGATCGTGGCCTCGCTGGAGAACGCGCGGAACGTGATGGAGTTCTTGTGGCAGGCGGAGCCGGACGGGGAGTAAGTCGCCTGTCGACTGGACCGTCGCCAGACACGGTGCGGGCTCATCATCCTCTGGGCACGGGCTATGTCCGCTATGATGACGGCCTCTCAGTCGTCGATGACCGCGTGAGAGATGCAGCTCGCGATCTCGCCGCTGCCAGTGCCGGCGTCAGTCCACCCTCCATCGAGGAGGCGTATGTTCTTCCACAGTTCAGTCAGCGCTGGTGATGCTCGACCGAATGTACGACGACCTCAACATCGGCGTTAGCTACCGAGCATAAGTACAGACCTGAGCAGAGATCAGCTAGAGCGAGCGGGGGTCGCTATCGACGATACGTGCGAAGGCGACGTTCTCTTGAACCTGCTCAATCTCGACAGTGGGCTCGTCTCCTGGTTGAGCGCTAGGAATGTCGACCATTGAGACTCGTTTCTGCTATTCAGAACCCACAGAACAAGAAAGTTGTATTCGAGAGATGAGCATGCTTATCAGTAATCTATCGTTAAGACTGTCTCCGAATCGTACATTTGTGAGCAATCTGGCTCCTAATCACTGCTATGCGAAGCCGCGTGAATGTCTCGACGACGTGGGGCCTGACACCAACCCAAGTAGTGGATCACCCGAACTGTCGCTAACTCACTTGTTTCGTTTGTAGAAATGCCAAACAGTCAGGTTGGGACTGAAGGATTCGTCCAAACCGATCAGCGAGTCAGTGGTCGGTCGCGGTGTCCGATGTATTGATAAGACCGGTTTAAGCCACAGAACCGTTGTTTGTGAGTTCACTTTCGTCCTTAGATATCTGTCTAAGGTAACTAAGACACAGGAATAAGATGTAGATCTAAGATGTCTGGGGCTGCTGGCTGAGTGGTCTGTCTAATATACGTGTCTTAGATGACTTAGCTATCTTAGTTATCTTAGTTAGATATCTAAGACACATAGATGAGTGTCTGACGTACTTTCATTAGCGAAGGGTCCTAGTGTGCTCATATGCTTGCGTACACGGTATACAGTGAGGCGGGCGGTGTCGGCAAGACCTCGCTCGCTGCGAACGCAGCCGTCGCTCACCAGCGAGCCGGCCTCGATGTGCTCGTGGTCCCTCTCGATCCACAGGACGGTGACTTGAGTCGTCTACTCGGCGTTGATACAGATCGCGCAGACGCCAATGCGGACAGCTTGGTCCGTCATATGGTTGGGAGCCCACGGGGTCCCTTCGAGGATCTCATCGAAACTGCCGAGGGGATCGACATTATCCCGGAGCACAACTCGCTTTCCGATCTCACCCAACACCTCGATAGAGAACAGCAAAAAGCCGAAGACTTCGGTGACGCCTACAACGTCCACGCGCAGTTGCGGCGAGTTCTCGGCGAAGCAGGTGTCCCCGACAAGTACGATATCCTCATCTGTGATCCACCGGCGACCGAAGGATCGCACCTCTACAACGCGATTTACGCAACGCGGAATCTGCTTCTCCCGATCGAGCCGTCGGCAAAGGGCCAAGCTGCCGTCGAGGGGCTCGAAGAGCTCGCGACGAACTTTGCGGACCAGCTCAACATCGATGTCGGCGTGTTGGGTGCGGTGCCGATCGGGTTCAAGGGAACACGCGATCAAGAGGAGATGCTCGAAACGATCCCGTATGAGGTCCCCGAGATCATCGGAGACCGGACCTCACTCATGGAGGGTTGCTGGCGACAGCAGTGTTCTGCGTTCGAGTACGTTCAGGCGCATCGTGATCGTCGGCGTGACTACGAAGTGGAGACGCTTGCGCAGTTTGATCGCATCGCTCGGTTCATCGAAACGCAGGGCGGAATTGAAGCTCCAAATCCCCCCGAACCAGGAACACTCGATGAGGACGAACAAGAGGTGACCGCGTGATGGGCGGCTTCAAAAGCGGAGCCGCCGACGACGATTGGGGAAGTACGGAGACAAACGATGTGACAGAGTCCACGACAGAGGCTGAGACAGACGCGACCGATACTGAGACTGAACCAACCGCTAGTGATACGTCGGATGCTGCGATTCGATCCACGGCAGAACGTGTGACACAATCGTCTCAGCGAAACCTCCCGTGGGTACTCACGCGAAACAGTATTACTGACGGCCGCGAACAGACTGTGCAACTCCACCTCCAACAGTCGACGGTCAACACGCAGCGTGAGACGACTCGAACGCTTGAGGCAGCGCTCGGTGAGCCGGTCAAAAAGGCGGATCTCCGCGAAGCCGCGCTACTCGTCGGGCTTCAACACACAGAGGAGATCGCTGCAACGCTTCGGGAGTGGGGATACGATCTGGATTGAGCAAACGAAACGGCAATCTGTTCTCTTAAAAAACCTCGCGGGAACGCAAGAAAACGTATATTTCCCTCGCCGTCACAGCTTTGCCATGTCCCTTTCTTTGAGCTGTTACCGTTGTGGAGAACACTACGATGACGACACCCGTGTCCAGTGCGTCTGTGGGGAACCGCTCTGGATCGACACGCAGCCGACGACGTTCTCATGGGACGACTGTCCCAACCGGGACGGGATGTGGCGGTACGAGGCGTTGTTGCCGATCGATCGGCCGGATGGTGTCGCACAGGCCGCAGGCGGCACGCCGCTCGTCAGGAGTCCCGGGCTCGACGACATCGCCGGTGGTCAGGTGTTCGTCAAAGACGAGGGTGAACATCCGACCGGTGCGTACAAAGATCGCGGGAGCGCGGTGGCGGTCCCACACGCAACCGCGATCGGCGACGACGTCATCGGTACTGTCTCGTACGGGAACATGGCGATCAGCACCGCCGCCCACGCGACGAGCCTCGATCGAGAGTGTATCGTGTTCGTCCCATCGGATATCTCGGCGGTACGACTGGAACTCATCGCCCAGTACGAACCGACTATCATGCAAGTCAGCGGCGAGTACGGGAAGCTGTACGGAGACGCGCTTGACCTGTCTGAACGGCTTCCGATCAGCGTTCTCGTGAGCGACGCGCCGACCCGTATCAGCGGGTACAAGACGGCGGTGTTCGAAATCTACGACTCCCTCGCCCCGAAGACGCCCGACGTGATCGCCCTGCCAGCGAGCTCCGGCGGGTTCGCCTCAGGCGTCTGGCTGGGTATTCGGGATCTCGAAAGCGCGGGACTGATCGACGATCCACCGCGGATGTGTCTCGTCCAGACCGCCGCCGCCGATCCGTTAACGCGAGCGTTCGAAGCGGGTGCGATAGATCCGACGCCCATGTCACCCGACGAGACCGGCGACACAATCGCTCACTCGATCGGGAATCCGGATCCGCCGAGCGGCGCTCGGGCACTCGCCGCGGTTCGCGACACAGACGGCGTCATCGTGTCCGTCACCGACGACGAAATACGCACCGCACAACGCCAGTTCGCGGTCGAGGGCGGCTTCTGCGTTGAGCCGGCATCTGCGACGACGCTGGCGGGCGTATCGCGCTTGGCAGAGCGTGGCGAAATATCCGAGGACGAATCAGTCGTTCTCATCCCAACTGGGACGGGGTTCAAGGAGTTGGGAACCGGCAGAGCAGACATCGCGACCGAGACAGTACACAGGGCTGACCTATCGGACCGACTCGAGTCGTTGCTTCCTCCGCGAAGCGACTGATGACGGCGGCTGGAACAGTCAGACGCCCCAGATGACGGCAATACCGGCCGTCGCGACGACGGCGAGGAGCAGTTGGAGTGGGCCACCAACCCGGAGGAAATCTGCGAACTCGTAGCCACCAGGCCCGTACACCATGAGGTTCGTCTGGTAGCCCACCGGCGTCATGAACGACGTCGCGGACGCGAACATCACCGCGAGGAGGAACGCGAACTCGTTGGCGCCGAGCCGAGCGGCCGCGTTGACGCCGACGGGGATCATCAGCACCGCCGTCGCCACCGGTGTGATGACACTCGCCAGCATGCCGGCGACGGCGTACAGGACGAACATGACGCCCACGTCTGGAAGGTACTCGCCGGTCGCGACGAGGAACTCTGAGACGACGGCCGCGCCGCCCGTGGACTCCAGCGCGATCCCGAGCGGAATGACCCCCGCTAGGAGGAAAATCACGTTCCACGAGACGGCGTCGTAGGCGTCGGCGGTGGTCAGACAGCCGGTGACCACCATCGCGACGACGCCGGCCAGCGCCGCGATCACGATCGGGAGAACGTTGAGGGCCGCGAGCGCGACGACGCTCACGAGGATTCCGACGGCGACCGGCGTCTTCGGCGACAGCGGTGCGATCTCGTCGATATCCGAATTGGCCAGCCGATCGAGCGCGCGCTCGTCGGCGACGACGAGATCGCCGGTGTCCGTGAAGTACCGGACGGACGCCGGCGTCGTCCGGACCAACAGCAGGTCGCCCGCCTGCAACTCGCGGTCGGCAAGGTCGGTGCGGAACAGGTCGCCGCCGCGGCGCACGGCGAGCACGGTCGTCTCGTGGTAGTCGTGGAGCCCGGTCTCGGCGACGGTTTCGCCGACGAACGGCGATTGGTCCGGAATCACCGCCTTCGCGAGCATGCCGTCGGTGGCCGACGACTCGAAGGTCTCCTCGGTCACCGTCTCGCGGGGTCGCCTCCCGAGTTTCGTCTCCTCGCGGAACCCCCTGACCGCCCACACGGGACCGTGGACGACCACGCCGTCGCCCGCCTCGATGACCCGGTCGGAGTGCGGGCCGGCGTACGCCTTGCCGTCGCGACGGACCTGCAGGATGCGGACCTCCGGGTACGCGCGATCGAACGCCTCGACGGACAGGCCGACCACGGCCGATCCCGGTCGGACGTACAGGTGCGTGAGGTAGTCGTCGAGGTCGAACTCCGCGACGGGGTCGCTGTCCACGGGGACGCGAGCCGGGGTGAGCCGCCAGCCGACGGTCAGGAGGTACGCGAGCCCGACGGCGAGCAAGACGGCGCCCAGTTTCGTGAACTCGAACATCCCGATTCCGTCGCGACCGTCGATGAGGAGGCGCGCGAAGTCGCTGGCGAGGATGTTCGTCGAGGTCCCGATGAGCGTGAGCGTGCCGCCGAGGATGGCGGCGTACGACAGCGGGAGGAGGAGCTTCGAGGGGCTCAGCTTCGAATTTTCGGCGAGGCCGATGACCATCGGGATGAAGACGGCGACGACCGGCGTGTTGTTCACGAACCCTGCAATGGGGCCGGTCGTACAGACGGTGGCGACGAGCGCGCGGAACTCCCGGCCGGCGGTGAAATCTGCGAGGTAGACGCCGAGCCGTTCCACGATGCCTGTCTCCTGGACGCCCGCGCTGAGCATGTACATCGCGATGATGGTGACCGTCGCGGGGTTTGCGAACCCGGAGATCGCGGCCCGCGAGCCGACGCCCGTCCACGGTTCGAGGATGACGAGCGCGGCGACGACGCTGATCGCGGTGACGTCGTTGGGGACGACCTCGGTGACGAACGCCACCAGCACGGCGACGATGAGCAGGAAGACGACGGCGACGCCCGACACCTCGAAGATCGGCATACTCGGGATGACTCATCTCGGTCCCTTCACTGTTACTCTCGTCTGAGCCCGCCGCCGATCGAGAGGCTGATTCGAGATTAGCTGTTTCGGACGAGAATCCGTTTGAAGAAGAGTATTTCAACAACGCTGTTCGAACTGCATCGATACGCATCCGTCGACACGCGGTTCAAAATGGTTTGGCACCCGGCTCGTCGTCGTCGGACCCTCAGTCGTCCGGCTCGCAGTCGCCTGGTGTCACGTCGTTGTTCTGAGACGCCACTTCAACGATCGCCTCGTCGCCGTTCCGACAGACGGCGTTGTCCCGAATGACGTTCCCGTCGGATTGTCTGAGATGGATCCCGTCGTCCACGTTGGAGCGGATGGTGTTCCCGATTATGGACCCGTTGTTCGCGTTCCGTAGGAACAGCCCGTCGTCCGCGTTCTCGGTCAGGACGTTGCTTCGGACGGCGGACCGCGACGTGTTCTGCAGGTCGATTCCGTCGTCGCCGTTGCTCAGACCCGTGTTCTCGACGAGCAGGTTTCTGTTGCCGACGACGTATATCCCGTTGTCACCGTTGTTCGTGGCGTTGTTCGCGTCTATTTTGCTGTCCGACACGCGCTCGAATGCCACGCCGTCGTCGAAGTTCTGACGAAGTTCGTTCCGGCGAACGGTCACGTCCGTGCTGTCGGTGACGTGAATTCCGTCGTCGCTCTGCTCGACGCGATTATCGGAGACGACTATTTCCTCAGTCGACTGCACGATCACGCCGTGGTTGTAGCTTCGCTTGACGGTATTGTTCGCCACGACGGACTCGTGTGTGGCGTCTTTCGACCGCTGCCCGATCACGAACGGTCGGCTGATCTCGTTCGCGAATCCGCCTTGGAATCCGAGGATCCCGGCCACTGCGGGGCGATCGACGACGACGAACTCCACACTTGGCACCGCGTCACCGCTTTCGACGTATCGGATACCTCCCGACCGAGCGTCCGTCACGACGTTGTTCCTCGTCTGCGTGCCCGGGGAACTGCGGACGCGGATCCCGACTCCAGAGATCGCCTCCAGTCGATTCTCCTCGATCGCGACGACCGCCGCCTCGTCGACGCCGATCCCGGCGTCCGCGGCGTTCGTGATGTCGTTTCCGACGACGGAGACGTTCTGGGCCCCCGTGACCCGAACGCCGATACCAGACGTGTCTGACACGGTATTGTTCTGGACCGTCGCATCGCTGGCGTTGGCCCGAAGGTCGACGGCCGTTCCGGTCAGACCGCTGAACGCGTTGTCGCGAACGGCGACATCGCTGGCCGCCGCGAGCCGCACTCCGTCGGTCCCGTCCCGCACGCCGTTGTCGGCGACTGCGATGTCCTGCGACGAGCCCTCGATCGTGATCCCGACGATTGCGGCGGTCGTGACACGCACGTTGGTCACGGATCCGCGCTCGACGCCGTCGAACGCCACGCCGACCTGCCAGCCGGAGAGACTCGCGTTCTTCACCGAGACGTTCTCGGCGTCCGTCGCGAGGATCGCCGGCCCTCGTGCGGCGTCCTCGCTCGACGTGATCGCGTACCCGTTTCCGTCGACGGTGACGTCGTCTGCGGTGACGACGAGACACCCCGTTTCGGGCGCGTCCGAAACGTCGGACGAGAGGACGTACTCCCCTGATGATTCGATCGTGGTACACGACGAGATCGGCGTCGCGTCCGGTGACACGTTGCTCGGTGCGGCCGTCGCCGCGGCGGGTCCCAGCGCGGCGATCAGCATGACCGCGACCAAAAGCATCGCCCCGGTACTACGGTGAAGTGTTCTCATACACGGCGCGTACCGACGCTTTTTCCCCATATTGTAAGGGATACCATTCGCCCGCCGTCGCGTCCCCGACCGTCGGAAACGAACGGTTCGGACATGGCCTCGAAACGTCGGCTTACCATCGGTTTAAGCGCCTTCCAACGCGTCCACCGAACGCGGTGGTGCGGAATTCGGTCGGACCGTATGAGGGATTCAGTCGGACCGTGCGCGGAGTTTGAGCCAGTGTGTGGTGTGTGAGTCAAGGTTCGCCTACCAGTCGACGTTATCCCCGGAGATCTCCGGTGTGAAGGTGACTAACGAAGTGATCCGGATCTGGCTGTATGCGATATGCAACTTCAATATCTGACATCGTCGAGCGTCGTCGTGGAGGCGGGAGAGACCACAGTCCTCTGTGACCCGTGGCTGCTCGACGGTGCGTTCAGCGGTGCATGGCACCACTACCCACCGTTGGAGTTCGCTCCGGAAGAGTACGGCCACGTGGACTACCTCTACATCTCTCGCCCCCACCCGGGACGGCTACATCCGCCGACCCTAGAGCGATTGGACGACGACATCCCGGTGCTCGTTCACGCCGACGCTCCCGACCGACTGGGAGAGACCGTCAAGCGCCTCGGGTTCGATCTCGTTGAACTCCCGGACGCGGACCGGACGAGTCTCGGAGACGACCTCGTCGTCGAGGTCTTCGCTGCCGGACCCGACGCCGAGCACTCGGCCGAACTCGACGAACACGACCGAGAGTTGGCGTCGTCGCGTCCCTGGCACGCTGACGGTGCAGTCCCGACGGCAGACGCGGCACCGCTCGCGGTCTTCGACGACAGCGAATCGGTTCTCGCGAATGCGAGCGCCTGTCGCTGGCCGGTCGCCGAGGGCGCCTGTGCCGCCGTCACCGAGCGATACGGCGATATCGACGGGCTGATAACTCCGTACGCAACCGCCGACTCGCACCCCCAGTGCCGGATCGACTACCCGTACGACCGGAAGCTCGCAGCTCGCGACGAAGCCGTTCGGAGCATGTACGCGGGGGCAGAGGCGTTCGTCAACGCCCTCAAACCCCACTACTTCTTCCCCGTCGCCGACCAGTACGCGCTCGGCGGATCTCTTGCAAGGGTCGATGAGTACGTCGCTTTACAGACGCAAAACGAGGCGTTCTGGCACTTCGCTGGGAGCCCGTTTATCGAGCCTGCGGACAGTCTTCCGGTCGTCATCAACAGCGAGGAGCACTTCGACCTCGAAACGGGCGAACCGTCCGCAAACTTCGTACCGATCGACCGCGACGAGCGCCGAGAGTACGTTCGGACCGAGCTCGCGAGGCGCTCGCTCGCGTACGAGTCCGACGACCGACCGACGCTTGAGGATCTCAGGACACTCCTGCCCGACGCGTACGAGAACCTCGAGGCGAAGCGTGCAGAGATGGACTGGGAGAGCGAGACGACCGTTCTGATCGACCTCGTCAGGGATACCGCGGTCGCCGTCTCCATGTCCGGAGACGGGTACGAACTCGTCGATCAGAGTCCGGGGACGGCGGTCGAAGCCCCGTTTCTCTATCTGACGATGGACTCGCGACTGCTCCGCAGGGTCCTCTCCGGATCGCAGCGCGTCCGATTCAGCGACGCGCGGCTGGGCTCACACGTCCGGTTCGAGCGGGAGCCCGATGTTCGGGAGCCGCCGCTCGATCGGGCGTTGGACGCGTACCACGCATAGTGCTCCCGATTATGCTGCCCATAACAATGCTTGGACCGTCGGTGTTCCTCTCCATGGCCTGTGTGTTCTATCGCCCCGCCGCCCCGCCGCGGGGCACAGCATGACGGACTTGCGGTCTGGTGTCGGTCGCAACGTCACGCTCGACATTGCCCTCGTCACCGGGTACGCCCTCGTTGCCACCCTCCTGATCGTCACGGAAGCGATCTCCGGCGCGACTCGGGTCGCTGTCGCGGCTCCGCTCGTCGGGTTTCTCCCGGGATACGCGCTGCTCTCAACGCTCGTCCCCGCCACCGACGGCGGCGAGGGCGGGTCGGTAACAACGTCTCGCCTTCAGTCCCCCGGACTGGCGTGGTTCGAACGGTGTTCGCTGTCGGTCGCCGCGTCGCTCGGGCTACTCCCGATCCTCGCCATCGCGCTGTCCACGCTTGGATATCCCCTCACGAGTGACTTCGTCGCGCTCACGCTGTTCGCCGTCGTATCAGTCTGTGCGTTCGCCGGGCTCGTTCGACGACTCTGGCTTACTGACCGGAAACCGTATGCGCCGCCGTTCGATCGCTGGCACCGGGAGGTGCGTGCCGGGGTGATCGACACCGACGGGGTCGACACGGTGCTGAACGTCGCGCTTGCGCTCGCCGTCCTGCTTGCGATGAGCGGGCTGGCGTACGGCCTCGCCGCCCCGGACCGTGGCGAATCGTACACGGAAGCCGCGCTGCTCACCCAGGAGAACGATTCGCTCATCGCTGGGGGGTACACGACGGCCGTCAGCCCCGGCGAACCGGTCCCGCTCACGCTGTCCGTCGAGAACCAGGAAGGGGAGCCGATCGAGTACACCGCGGTGGTCGTCGTCGAACGGGTTCGGACGGACGGCGAGTCGGTCGACGTGCTCGAACGCGAGGAGATCGCCCGGCACTCGCTGTCGATCTCCGACGGCGCGACCCGGACGCAGGACCTCAACGCGACGCCGGACATCATCGGCGATCGGCTCCGACTCAGTGTGTTCCTCTTCCAGGGTGACGTGCCGGACACGCCGACGGCAGCCAACGCTGACGAACGGCTCTTCCTCTGGATCGATGTCCAACCGAGCGGCGGCGACGCTTCGTCGCTCACCGGCGTTGGCCCGTAACATGTGGCCGTGGGAACACCTCGCGTTCGCGTACGTCCTCGTCTCCGGCTATTACCGGCTCGCATGGCGCTCGCGGCCGACCGATGCGGCGGCGATCGTGATCGCGGTCGGCGCGGTCCTCCCCGATCTCATTGACAAACCGCTCGCTTGGGGGTTCGGCGTGCTTCCCGCGGGCCGGTCGCTCGCCCACTCGCTGCTCGTCGTCGTCCCCGTGCTCGCGCTGGTAGTCGCGTTCGGCTACCGGTCTCGCGCGCCACGCACTGCGGTCGCCTTCGCGGTCGCGACGCTCAGCCATCTCGCGGGAGATGTCATCTATCCGCTCGTCGTCGAGAGGGAGCTCCGACTCGGATTCCTCTTCTGGCCGATCGTTCCCGCGCCCGCCAGCGACGGTGGATCCGGGGACCTGTTCGCTCAGGTCGCAGAGCGCGTCGGCGAATACCTCTCGTTCCTCGTCACGCCGCGAGGCGCCCTCTTTCTCGTCGCCGATCTCGCGCTCGTCCTCGTCGCGGTCGCCGTCTGGTACCACGACGACATGCCGGGACTTCCGGACCGCTCTCGCCCATAACCGGCCCATAACAAATACTCCGACAGCCGGATATCGCGTCGATGACACTCCGAACTGCCGTCATCGGCGGTGGAACTGTCTCCAGCGTCCACCTCGACGGCCTCGACCGAAACCCCCGTACTGATCTCGTCGCCATCTGTGACCTCGACGAGGACACCGCGCGCGGTATCGCAACCGAGTACGACATCCAGGCGTTCTTCGACGTCGAGGAGATGCTAGCGAAGCTCGACCTCGACTGGGTACACGTCTGCACACCGGTTCAAACGCATCTCCCGATCGCCAAGACCGTGATCGAGGCGGGTATCCCGGTACAGATCGAGAAACCGATCACCGAGACGTACGAAGAGTTCGAAGAGCTCGCGTCGTTCGCCGAGCGACACGACGCCGTCGTCTCAGAGAAACACAACCACGCCTTCGACCCGGTCGTGCGTCAGGCCTTGCGGATGAAACGGGAAGGCGAGCTCGGCGAGGTTCGCGGCGTCGACGTGATCTACACGGGATCGAGTCGCCCCGACGACCCGAACCGCGGTCCGTGGAACTTCGACCTCGCCGGCGGGGAGTTCGAGGAGGGAATTCCGCATCCGATCTACATTACACTCCGCGCGGGCGGGTATCCACGCAGCGAGTCGGACCTCGAAACCACCACCGCGCTCTTCAGCGATTACGACCGCCCCTTCGACTACGACGGCGCACAGGTCCAGTACGTCACGGACGACGAGGTGCTCTGCACGACGAAGGTGCTCGGCGGGACGCGTCCGGTGCGAGAGCTCAAAATCCACGGATCGAAGAAATCGGTTACCGCCGATCTGCTCTCGCAGACGCTTATCGAACACGACCGCGACTACAAGCGCTCGGGCGCCACGAGAGCGTTGAATAACGTCGATCAGGCCGTAGACCGGGCTACGGGAACGATCGCGAACATGCGCTCGGTCCTCGACAGGGCCCGGCACGACGACTGGGACACGCTCCGGCTCCTGAACGCGCACTACTATCAGAACCACGCGGAGTCGATCGCGCTCGAAGCGGGAGACCCGTCCCGGATGCCGGTTCCGCTCTCAGAGTCGCGGTGGACCATCCTGCTCATGGAGGAGATCCGTGACGCCGCTCGCCGCGACAACCCGCGGGACCTCGACGCGGTCGAGGCGTCGGTCGGCGGCGACGAGTGAGCGGGACGGTGATGCAGCGCCCGCTCTCCTCGCTGGACGACGCGCTCAGGGCCACCGGCAGCCGGCTCGTGAGCCGTCACCCGCGGTGGCAGTCGGTCCTCCTACGGGCTCGCGACGGCTACGCGCGGACCCACGTTCGTCTCCGGTGGGGCGTCAACCGACTCCGATACGCGGTCCCGCCGGACCCGTACCGGTTCATTACGATCGATCCCGCGACGATCCATCGCGTCGTTCCGGTCAGCGGACCGAAGTTCCAACACGCCGGCACAGTCGTCGGCGGCGACTGGGACCAGACGACGGAGCGCTTCGAGGAGATGGACGTGTTCCGGGCGTACGAGCGCCACTTCGAGGACGATGTCCCGTGGTGCGAAACCGAGTTTTACAGCCGTATCGTCTCCGAGATCCGGGACGGAAATACTCGCTGGGGCTGTCGGACCCAGGCGGCGTTCGACGAGCGCTGCGAGCAGCTCGATCGGCTCTACGAGACCATCCGGACCGACGGCTATCGGACGCAGACGGAACTCCGGTCGTCGAAGGCGGCCGACCCGATCGAGGGAGACCACCCCTCACAGAATCGGGTGCAATTGAAGACCGAACGGCTCAAACACGAGATCGCCGTGAACATCGGCCGAGACGGTGAGGTGTTCTTTTCCGACGGCCGCAACCGCCTGTCGATTGCGAAGCTGCTAGACCTCGACAGTGTCCCCGTTCGCGTGCTTCGCCGTCATCGACGGTGGCAGGCGATCCGCGACGCGTACGTCCGCGGCGAGCCGATCCCGGCGGAACACCGGGACCACCCGGACCTGAGGGGACTCGACCGCGGCGAGCGCTGATCGGTGCGGCGTAACCGACTCGACTGGTACCCGACCCTCTCTCCGCGTTCCAGCCTCCCCGCCTTCAGACCTGGTGCTCGCTCAAAACCTCGCGCTTGCCCCAAACCTCACGCTTGTCCCGAACCTCGCGTTCGCCCCGAACCTCGCGCGCGACGCTTCCCATCGTCCGAACCCGGAGATCGCTCTCGTTCCGCCGACGGTTCAGGTGTTCGAGGATGGCGTCGAGTCGCTCCGTGCCGTCGGGCTGGAGGAGGTTGTGCGGGTGAAACCACATGTGGAAGATACCGTCGGCGTCGACCGCCTTGTCGATGCCGCGCTTCGCGACGGACACGACCGGTCGATGTCCGACGAGCTTTGCGGCACGCCGCGCCGCTCCTTCGAAGCTGAAGAGATATAGCGACGCCGGCACGTCGACGAGTCCATATTCGTCGATTTTTGGGGTGACTATGGGCGGTTCGGATCCCACCGATGACCAGTCTAGGAGCTTCAACAGCGACCGGAACGGCATGCCGTCGTACCACCGATCTGGCCCCCATCCGCGATAACAGCCGAACCCCCGCTCCGCGAGTACGTCTCGGTGTGCGACCCGGTTCCGCGGGTGGACGAAGCTCTCCGCCTCGATGTCGAACTGCTCCGCTGCGGCCTGCCACTCGGCCAACTCTGCGTCCGCGACTGCCCGGTCGGCGCCGTTCAGTACCACGTGCGAGAAGGTGTGTGAACCGACCTCGTGATCTTGATCGGCCGACAGTACGGCCTCGACCAACTCTGGCGCGTGCCAATCGTCGGCAGACGTGGCCTGCCCGGGCGGACACGAGAACCACGTGGGGGACAGCGGGTGGCCCTTGTGTCTGCCGTCGCACTCTTCTAAGAAGAGGTGGCCGACGATCGCCCAGGTCGCCGGCACGTCGTGTTTCGCAAGGAGACGAAGCGCCGCCTGCCACCCTTCTCGTGCGTTTTCGATCCGGTCGGGCACGGTCTCGAGGTCGTGGTACCCCCACGACAGCTCCGCGTCGATCGAGATGACAACGTCACCCACGCGATCTCACCTCGGGAAAGATATCGCTCATGGTTATTGTTGCGCTTTGGTGATCCCGGCGAGATCACGGAGGCCGTCGCGGAGCTCGACTCGCGGGTCGAACCCGAGTTGACTGTGTGCGGCGGAAATGTCCGCACGGCTGCGCTCGACGTCGCCGTCGCGCGGGTCGATATGGACGATCTCCGAGTCGGTCCCCGTTATCGACTGGATCTGGTCGGCCAGATCGCGGATCGTCACGCTCTCGCCGGTGCCGATGTTGAACGCGCATCCGACCGCGTCGGTGTGGCCGGCCGCGAGATTCGCTCGAACCACATCGGCGACGTGGACGAAGTCTCTAGTCTGCTGGCCGTCGCCGTGAACGGTGATCGAGTCACCGGCCCGCGCCTGATCGAGGAACGTCCCGATGACGCCGCTGTAACTCCCGCCCGACTGACGCGGGCCGTACACGTTGAAGTACCGGAGCGCGACCGTGTCGAGCCCGTAATGCTCGTGGTACAGCCGCGCGTAGTGGTCGATCGCGAGCTTGTCGACGCCGTACGGGGAGTCCGGCTGCTTCGGGTCCTCCTCGCTGACCGGGAGTACGTCGGGGTCGCCGTAGATGGCGACGCTCGACGCGAGGACGACGCGTGCGTCCTCCGAGCGTGCGCGCTCCAGCACGGCGAGTGTGGCGGCCGCGTTCCGATCCTGACTCTCTGCGGGATCCTCAACCGACGCCGGGACGCTGACGAGCCCCGCCTGGTGGAAGACGATGTCGACCCCGTCCATCGCCCTCGCGAGCACGTCGTCGTCGCGAATGTCCCCCTCGATGAACGTCGCTCCCTCGGGGACGTTCTCGGGTCGCCCGTTCGTCAGATCGTCGACCACGCGGACCTCGTTGTCCCCGACCAGCGCGTCGGCCAGATGGCTTCCGACGAACCCCGCGCCGCCCGTGACGAGGATCGTTCGGCCGCGGATCGGGGTCGTGTCGACCGTCGTCGCATCGGACTGGTCCATACTGGCGTTTCCCCAGTAAGGGGGTTTGTTATGGACCGCTTTTTCTGCTTTCGAGGGATTCACGCGAAGAAGCTGGCGGCCTCACGGACGTCGAGGGTTCCGCTGAGAACGGCGAGGATCCCCCACACTGCGACCCCGAGCCCGACCGCACCGAGGAGCGTGGCGATCCCGGAGATGTACGGGAGCGCGACGTAGACCACAGCGCTCATCCCGACGGTGATGAGACAGACGATTCCCAGCATCCGCCCCACGCTCCCGAAGTCGACGTCGAGTTCCTGGTGAATGAAGTAGACGTTCGAGAGCGTGTACACGGTGTAGGTGACGACCGAGGCCGCCGCCGCGCCGACCACGCCGAACACGGGGATGAGGGCGAGGTTCAACAGGAAGTTCGAGACGGCCATCGCCGACTTGATGATCGCCCGGGACCGGGCCCGACCGAGGAAGTCGAGCCCGTCGCTCGTCACCTTGTTGATCGCGTTCACGAGGATGAACCCGCTGAACACCTGCACGACCGGAACGGCCTGGAGGTAGTCCGGACCGAAGACGTGCCGCACCATCGGGTCGGCGACGAGGATCAGCCCGGCGACGCCGGGGACGTACAACAGCAGGACAGTCTCCAGCGACCGCCGATAGAGCATCGCGGCCCGCTCGCCGCGGTTGCCCGATTTCTCCTCGCCGATCGCCGGCGAGATCGTGAACCCGAACGCGGCGGCCGGCGCGGCGACGAAGTCCGACACCTGCTTTGCGATCGTGTAGTACCCCACCGCGGTCACGTTCATCAGCACGCCGACGAGCAGGGCGTCGACCTTCTTGTCGAGGACGTTCGCTCCTCTGGTCGCGGTGAGCGGGATGCTGTACTCGAGCAGTCGTTTGGTGAGGTCCGGCTCCGCCGTCTCTGCGGTCGGGTTGGGAACGTAAAACCGGCGGTAGATGACGACGCCGCCGACGATCGCTGCGAGAAACGCCGCAACCGCGTAGCCCGCGAGCGCGCCGGCGACACCGAGTCCGAGCGCGACGAATCCGGCGACGAACACGAGCCGACTGACGCCGATGATGACGCTCAGGACGGCGGTCCACGTGACCCGGTTGAACCCCTGAAAGAGCGCGCTGAAGTACTTCGAGAACGCTTGGGCCGCGACGTAACACCCCCCGACGAGGAGGAACGGGATGATCGATGGCGTCCCAGCGAGGCGGGCGACCGGCTCCCCGATGACGACAACCCCGGCCACGACGACGGCGACCAGCACGATGAGCGACACGAGGGAGCGACGGAGTACGTACGGCACCTGTCCCGGCGCAGTCTCCGAGAACTCGGTGACGTACCGGGCGGCCGACTTCGGGAGGCCGAGCGTCGCGAGAATCGTCACGACGCCCAACGCGGCGAGTACGAAGTTGAGCTGTCCGTACTCTTCGGGTGTCAGGAGGTATCGGGTCAACAGGACGATGAGCAGCCCGTTCGAGAGCTTGTTCACAATGTCGCCCCCGAGCAGCGCCTTCACTCCCTTTGAGAGGCGATCGGAGAGCGACATTTACGCTGCCCCCACCCCCGCTGGTCTACCGAACGGTCCCGCGTTCTCACCCCCTCCGATCTGTGGCGGCGCGTTCGCCGCCGTCACACCCCCTGCCGCATCTGCTTCGATCGATCGCTGTTCTTCCGGTGGGACGTAGTGCAGTCGGAACCCCTCGCTGCTCATCACCCGGTTTACGCCGGGAGTCGCGTCAAGTGCCCGAAAGCCCTCCTCGCCGTATCGGAGCCCGTCGTAGAGCGCAACCTCCCGCAGTCGATCGGTGCGGGTCGTCGCCATATACCGACCGTCCTCGTAGTGTTCGGTGTAGTTCCCTGCCGCGAACACCGAGGTTGGGATCGGATCCTTGTACCCGGGGAAATTGAGCGTCTCGCGCGCGCGATTCGTCCCGTAATGGTAATCGACGTATCGCTCCGGCCCGCCGCGGATGCCGGCGAACTGGACATCAGACTGGCGATATTCGAAGGCCGAGCCGTATCCATCGATCTGCGCATCTGTGACCTGCTTGTTCGGTTGGTACACGTACGGGGACGGGTGAAAGGCGGCGAGTCCGAGCGGTAGCAACACCAATAGCAGCACGATGACGAGGACCGTCGTACCGCCGATACCGCCGCTGTCCGATCCCCATCCGCCGTCCGGTCTCCACCCGTCCCGTTGCTGCCCGTCGTTCTCTTCCATCCCATCGAGCGCGTACGCGAGCGCTGTCGCCCCGAGAACGGTCACCGGGACCATGATGAACCCCTGATATCTGAAGTACATGTCGCCGGACGCCGACGCGAGGACGACGAGGAACACCGCGAAGACGGGAACAAGCGCCGCGCCGAGGTACGTCACTAGCGTGTTCGCCTCGGGATCCGGAAACTGCCGAAACGGTGCGAGCGTGAGCACGAGTCCGGCGAGCACCGAGAACACTGCTGCGACGAGGAACATCTTGATGAACAGCTCCGGAAGGCTTCCGCCGACGGTGGTGAGTGACGTCGACTTCTGTGCCACGAGGTTCCCGGCCGACGATCCCGTGGACAGGATGCTCAGCACCGTCGAGGCGATGGCACCCTGAACCCGCTCGAAGCGGGGTGCCCACAGGGCGAACGCGGCGACGATGACGGCAGTCTGAACGTGGAGCAACCGGTGGCGCACGGCTGTGCTCTCCCCGAAGTAGCGGAACGCCGCCTGGGTCCCCGTGATGGCGACGAAACACAGTCCGAGGTTAAGCGCCTGTTGTGGGTGGATGAACAGGAGTGTGATCGATGCGCCTGCGAGTAAGATTCCGATGCCAGACACCCCTCGGGGACGGGGGATCCACGATCGAATTATCCCCCGCGCCGACGCGTTTCTCACCGATCCGCGGTAGACGTAAAGCAGCGCGAGGTAGAAGAGGAACGCCGAGTAGAGGATCCCTTGGCTCGCGGCATGTGCGTTGAAGTGGACGGCGATGTTGTTGACGGGAACGAACAGCGTGGCCGCGAAGAGTCCGGCCGCGTACGCCCGCGGGGTGCGGCCGATTAGTTGGACGGCAAGCGGCACGCAGAGCAGGAAGACGAGCGGGAACGCAAGCAACACCACGTAGAGGTTCGATGCGAGTAGCGAGATCCCTGCCGTCTCCCCCACGACCACCGTCGCCGTGTGGATCCCGGGATAGAGCAACTGGTCCGGAGGGAGGGTTCCGGCGCTGATCTCTCGCGCCCACCCCACGTGGCTGAGCGAGTCGCCGCCGCCAAGAAACGTGTAGCCGCGGAGGATCGGCAGCGCGACGATCGCGAGGGCTGCACTGCCGCCGAGCAGTAGCGCCGAGTCGTGGGTGCGGGTGTCTCGGGGGGCGGTGAGTCCGACAAGGACGGCGACGGCGAGCGCGATCCCGAGGCCGATCCAGACGAGGGTCGGCGTCGACTGGTAGATCGACAGCTCGTACCCGCTGGCGGGTGTGCGGTTGGCCACGACGAGCGCAGTGAACAGCGCAAGGCATCCGACGATCGATCCGATCTTTGAGAGATGTGAAAAGGTAGGTGACATGAGACTCGATCCGTTGGTGTTACCCTCACTGACTGCCGGTCGGGGTTTGTTATGGACAGCGTATCGCCGGGTGTCGCGGTCGTTGAGCGAGTCCGTCCTCGCGGTCGTCGGACGTATCTCGGAGTATTCTCGGCTTACCGGCTGCTCGTGGCAGTCAGATCGTCAGTCCTCAACGACTCGCCGATACACCGAGTGAAGCCGGTCGCGGGTGTGTTCGACACTGATCTCTCGGGCGGCGACTCGCCCGTTCGACCGTTCCCCCCGCCTGAGTACGTCTTCCAAGGCGTCGGCGAGTCCGTCTTCGGTGGTGCGGACGGCCGAGGGCTCAACGTGTTCGAGACGCTCTCGGACATCGCCGACGTCCGTCGAGACGACCGGCAGGTTACACGCAAGCGCCTCCTTCACGGCGTTCGGAGAGCCCTCCCGATTCGACGTGAGGAGGAGCGCGTCGGCGGCGTTCATGTACGTCGGCATCCGTTTGTGAGGGACGCCGGTCACCGTTTGCAGTCGAACCGGATCATCGAACCGCTGAGACACGATCTCGACGATGCGGGCCGCACGACCGTAGTTTTTCACCCCGCGCTCTGGCGGATACGGGAACAGGACGTGGTGGGCGTCCTCCTCCCACTCTAGGTCGCGGCGCGCATCGGCGGTCGGCTGGGGAGTGAACCGATCGAGATCGATCCCATGCGGAATGACATCGCAGGGCCGGTCGAGTTCGGCAGCCATCTCGTCGCTCATCACGACGACCGCGTCGGCGTGGGCCGCACAGGCTTTACTCAGCCACCCGTACTCGCCCATGAGGTCCGTCCCCCACAGCGAGATGACCACGGGGAGGTTCGGCTGGAGCACCGCCGGTGGGGCGGTGAGCCCGTAGTTGGCGTGGATCAGGTCGTAGTCCCCGAAGGAGTGTCGCAACGCGGGGGCGAACAGCCGGAGGTAATCGAACGGGCTCCGCCCATCGGTCTCGCCGTCATCGTAATTGCGACTACCCGGGACGGAGATCGTCGTGCTCTCGACGCCGACCGTTTCGAGCGCCTCGACCTGTTGTTCGAAGAACCGAGAGTCTTCGTTCGTGACGAGATTGAGGACCTTCATCGCTCACCGACTCACCAGCCGATAGGCCGCCTTCGCGGCGTCCATTCCTCGTCCTTCGGACTCGAGCGTGTAGTACGGCACGAGCTCGGCGCCGAACTTACTTTTGTACCGACATATCCGCTCGGTGTTCGCGCCCATCAGGTCGTACGCCCCGACCGAGGGAATCGGATCGCCGTCGGCGATGTCCCGGATGACGTTCCAGTGCACCAGTCCGTTGACGCTCGTGCCGTCGTACGTCTCGCGCGACCCGCCGAGCCAGTAGTAGGCGGCGTCGTTGGAGTAGAGGACGACGATCCCCGAGAGGTACTCGCCGTCGGGGCCGCGAGCGACGTACGTTCGACAGCGATCCTCGGCCGCCAGTGCGGTCGTGAGGTCGTCGACGTACTCCTTCGTGAGCGTGAACCCTCTGTCCTGTTCGGCGTACCGGCTTTGAACGGACTCGAAGACCTCGTCGACGCCCTCCGTGGGCGATTTCGTGACGGTCACGTCGAGGCCACGTGCGTCCCTGATCTCGCGACGGAGGCTCTTGCTGAACGAGCCGAGTAGGTCGTCGCTCGGGTCTTGATCCGGAATCTCAAGCATGTAGGTGAAAGAGGTGCCGAGCGAGAGGTCGGACCACACGAACGGGCGGGGGTCAGAGAACGATATCGGACAGGTGGTCCGGAACAACGTGAGCGACTCCTCGACTCCCAGCTCGTCGAGCAGCAGCTCGGTGAACGTGGAGTTGACCTGTTCACGCTTGCGTCGCTTCGGGCTTGCCGGCATGAGTAACGGGCCGAGGCGGGGGATCGACAGCCCGGGTGGCGGCGAGAGTACGGTTGTGCCGACTGTCCGATCCTTGACGAACGCCGGGTACAGGCCGACTACCTGATTCCCTTTCATCCCCGCGTAGAGCCGGAGATCACCGCCCGCGTGGTCGTCGACGACCTCGATCGCCGGTGCGGTGTGAAACACTTCGAATCCGCTCGACGGGAGCGCGTCGCGCCACTCGTCGAGCGAGAGCGTCGTGAGGTCCATTTCATCGTCGGGAGGCGTTCACATCGCTTTGTTATCGTGAGGCTATCGAGCGATCGACGGCGACTGAGACGCTGCTGACGCCAATAAATCGGTGCGTAACAATGCTCATCCGCGACGTGACCCTCCACGTGATTCGGACGATCGAACGCGTACTGGCGTCGAACCCGGTGACGGAGGCGATACTGTTCAACGATATCACGGGATCGATCGGCCGGTTCTTCGAGTCGGCACGCTATCGGCAGGAGTACGCCCGGTATCGGGAGCGGTACGACATTCACCCCGAGTTTCAGTTCAACGGCCCCGGAATCACGATGTACGGGGACGGTACGATCGACCTCGGAGAGAACTCGTACATCGGTCGACACTCGCGGATCCAGGCGATGGACGGGCAGCGCGTTCGGATCGGCGCCAACACCGCGGTGAGCCATTTCGTGTTCTGTTACACGCGAAACTGGGTCGCCGATCAGGACATGCGCGGTCCCGACGCGGACGCGGCCGACGGTGCGGGCCCGGCGGACACGCTCGCGCTCTCCACCCCGAAGGACGCGCTCGCGACGACCGAAGGCGACACGATCGTGGGCAACAACTGCTGGATCGGCGCGTCCGTGTTCCTGACCGAAGGCGTCTCGGTCGGTGACAACACCGTCGTCGGCGCGAACGCGGTCGTCACCGACTCCCTCCCGCCCCACTGCGTCGCCGCCGGGACGCCGGCGCGCGTCCAGAAGTTCAAGTCGTACCTTTCAGACGAGCAGCGGAACGAACTGGCCGACGAGTACGCCGACGTCTTGGCCGCCGATCTCGCCGAGCGCCACCGGAAGGCCGACTCGTCCCAGTAGCGCAGCGCTCTAGAGGCGGCCTCAACTCCTGGTCAGTCGATCGCGAACCGCGCCCGCGATCCCCTCTCCGGCGAGCGAGGCGGCCTGTCGGACCGCTGCGATCGTCGGGCCGGGATCGTCGACGGAGACGAACACTTGGTCGGCGCTGACTAGCGCGGCCGCGAACGGCACGAGCGCCCAGCGGTTCCCGTCGGCGAGCTGTTCGTCGAGCCACTTCAGGTCGCCGTAGAGCAGCCGCTGTTGGACCACGTCGTCGCGGTAGCCGGTCGACGGACGCGGGGTCGCGCCCGTGAGAAGTGCGTAGTGGACCGCGGGAATGTCGACGCCCGAGGCGACCGCGAGCGGCGTCGAGCCCCAGTACCGGCCGTTCACCTCGATGAGCGCGAACTCGTCGTCCGGCGTCCACATGAACTCCACCTGGATCGGGCCGGTCCACCCGAGGGCGTCGACCACCTCCGCCGCATGCTCTAAGAGCCGCTCGTCACGGAATCCTCGAATAAGCGTCGAACTCCCGCCCGAGGCCGGCGTCGTCCGGAGCCGACGCTCTTGGAAGTGCGTGAGGAAGGTCCCGTCGTCGGCGACGCCGACCGTCGTGGTGGTCTGCCCCGGGACGTACTCCTGGATGAGCGGCGGCGTCTGTCGAAAGGAGTCGTTCTCCGCCAACAGCCGGCGGTACGTGTCGACGAGCGCCTCGGGGGAGTCGGCGTAGTGATCGTCGCCGACGAGCTGCGTGTCCAGCCGGTCGTCGTCTGCCCAGACGTTTTTGGACCGGGACTTCACGACGACCGGGTACGAGAATTCGTCCGTGACGGCCTCCACCTCCGCGACCGACTTCGGTGCCAGGGTGGTCGGGGTCGGAACCGACAGGTCCGCCGCGATCTCGAACGTTTTCGCCTTGTCGGCGACGAGCCGGAACCGCTCCCAGTCTTCGACGCCGACGGTCGTTCCGGTCGCCGCGAGCCGGTCCTTGTACTTGGCAACGACCATCGTGGTGTCATCTCGGGTGGGAATGACCGCGTCGTACTCGGTGTCGCTCAGGCGATCGACGAGGGCGTCGACGAACGCTTCCGGTTCGACCGCGGGATCGGGGTACACGAACGCCGACTCGACGTGTCGCGACCGCTCGCCGATCGATCCGTGTCGGACCGAGCTGACATCGACTGCGACGCCTCGCTCGTTCAGGGAGCGAGCGACACTGAGCGACGCCTGGCTGTTGCCGTCGAGGACGAGTACCCGCGGGTCTCGCCCGCGGGCGTGATCGGTCATGTTCGGCCAGTCGGCTTATCCCATCAAAGTTAGCTTGTAGATATCAACAGTTGCTTTGTGGTAAGTCGATCGCTATTGTCACCCCGGTCACGGGTCACCGGGTCACCGGGTCACCGAAGATTGCGGCCCAGGTCCCCGATCCCGTCGTTCGACGCTGCGAGGTCAGCCTCCTCGTAGAACTCGCCGGGCGGACCGACCCACGCCCCGGCCTCCAGGGCGTGTTCGATGAGCCGACGGTACAGCCGGGTGTATCCGGGGAAATCGCGCCGACTGAAGTGGCGTGGGTGCCAGAGGACGCTCGCCACTGCGGTCTCCTCGCGCGCCTCGTCAAGTACGTCGAGGCAGGCGTCCCACGCCGTCTCGAAGTCCGCTCCGGGGTCCGGAAGAGACTGCTCCATGATGGTCAGCGGGAAGACGACGAACTCGTCGTCGAAGGGGCGTACGACCCCGTGACCGTGCTGGAAGCCGTACTCGTCGCTGCTCCCCAGGCTCGCGTCGTACCGGAGTCCGAGGTCGCGATGCCGCTGCCACGTCTCCGGCACCTCGAGGTTCAGGTGGTGCTGTCGGCCGCCCTGGACCGGCCGGCCAAGCACGGCCTCTAGCTTGGCTTTTTCGGCGCCCAGCCGCTCGGCGTCGCGATACGATTCGTAGGACCCGTGGAGCCCCACCTCCCACCCCCCATCGTCGAGCAGCTCGATCTGGTTCTGAATACGCGGATCGTCCAGGTCGTACCGCCCCGCGTAGAGCATCCATCCGTCCATCGTCACCCACTCTCGGAGCGGGCGATCCGCGAACAGCGACTGCTCAGAGAGGAAGTAGAACGCCGACCGGACGCCGAGCTCGTCTTCAATCGACGCGATCCGGTCGAACTGCCAATATGGGTTCTCCGTGGACAGAAGCGACGAGAGGTGGTAGCGCCGCGACGCCGAGTCGTCGCCCGTGACCGCGTAGTAGAGCGACTGGTACGTCTTGTACGGGCGGTCGACGTCGTGGGTCAAAAGCAGCGCGAACGGCGCGTCCGCCACGTCGGGCCGCGATCGGGTCATCGGCTCCCAACCTCCGTGACGACCTCGGTGATGTAGGCGGTGACGTCGATCTTCTCGGCTAGCAGTTGCTGTCGCCGTCGCCGCCAGCGAGCGCCTGCCCCGTCATCCGCGGCCAACGCGAGGGCACGATCGACGGCCTCGTCGGGCTCGTCGGTCGAGACGACCAGCCCGTAGTCGTCGAGGGCGGCGAAGTTCCCCATCTCCGCGCCCAACGGGTCGTACCGGATCGAGGGGGTCCCGAGGATGCCGGCCTCGGTCGCCATGGTCGAGGAGTCGCCGACGTACACGTCGGCGAACGCGAGCAGTTGGTGCATCTCGTCTGCGTCAACGGGCGCCTCGTGTGCGGCCAGTTCCGGCGGGAGCGGGTTCTCGCTCGTGATGTACACCTCGCCGTGCGTCCCGAGCCCGTCGACGAGCGACCGAACGGCGGTCGCGGGAAGCCCCCCTTTTCCGGCGTCGTGGTGCGCGTCCATGCCGACGAGCCTGACGACCGCGTACGGGTCGTCCGGCTCGACTCCCGCCTCCCGAAGCCGGTCGGGATCGCGGTCGAACCGAGCCGGGTGAAGGTACGCGAGTTCGTGGAACCCCGCGTACCGTCGCTGCGTCGGCCCGACGTCGCGGTCGAACTCCGTCGGGGTACACACGACCGCCGCGTACGGCGTCGTGACGCGGTCGACGAGCCCCGCGGCCTCCGTGTCGTGGAAGACAACGTTCGGCACGTCGAGCAGGCGCCCCACGTGGGTGGCCGCCGGGTTCAGTCGGCTCAGGATAACGTCCGGATCGAACGACCGGACGACTCGGAGGAGACGCGTCGCGCGCCACAGCCACTCTCTCGGCAGCGCGGCGGCTCCGCTCTGTTTCACCGAAATGGGGACGTGTGACACGTCGTACGCGTCGAGCAGGTCGGTCGTCACGTCCTTCTCCCGGGAGACGACGCCGACCTCGTGGCCGTCGGCGCGGAGCCGATCGATGGCGTGCCGGAAGAGGTGGACGTGCGCGGGGTGACTGATGTCGACGAGGACCCGCATCACTCCAGGTAGCCGAGGTCCGCGAGCCGCTGTTCGACCTCGCGATCGTCCGCCTCTTCGGTGCCCCGGTTGTCGACGATCGGCGGTCGCGTCTCGACGGGGCGATTCCCCGGCTCGGAGTCGGGGGCGAACACGTCCAAGACTTCGCCGTCGACGTCGGACGGCACGGGTGAGCCCATCGTGTGAAGAAGTGTCGGCATCAGGTCGGTGATGCTGGCGTGCTCGCCCAGTCCCGTCGACCGGAAGCTCGGCCCCGAAAACACGAAGATCCCGTCGGGCATGTTGCCGCCGGCCCAGACGCCGGAGTCGCTGAGCCAGTCGTCGGGGCCGACGGCGTCGCTCGTGTGGACGTTCTGTCCCTGATCGAGGATGAGGTCCGGCGCGTTCTCCGCGTACGGTCCCTCGTAATACTCTTCGCCGCGGTAGACCGCCTTCACGATCGGCTCGCCGGTCGTCGGGTGACGGAGCGCTTCGAGCGACTCGATCAGCTCGTTACGCAGCGCCTCGTATCCCGGGTCGTCGGGATCTTTGGTGAGGTAGATCGGTCCCTGATTGCTGGCGACGGCTTGGGTCTCGTCCCAGTCGATGATCGAGAGGATGCGTTCGTGCTTGACGCCCTCCTTCCACGGGACGACGCGCTGGATGCGCTCCGGGACGACTCGGCTGAGCGTCTCCACCATTCCGAACCGCTTGGCGACGGAAAGCGCGCGCTCCCGAGTGACGCCGAGCGACTGTAGCGTGTCGTCGACGCCGCCAGTGGTCGTGAGGTATCCCTGCTGTTCCAGCCAGGCGTTGACGTAAAACACCGTGTCGACGTGCCACGTCCCGTGATCGGACATGATGAGGATGTCGTGGCCCTCGTCGACGAAGCGCCCGAGGTTCTCGTCGATCCGCTCCCACGCGCGGCGCACGGGCTCGTCGTCCCAGAAGTAGTGCTGGAGCGCCATGCTGTAGAAGACGGTGAGGTGGAGGAAGTCCGGGTCCTCCCGATCGAGCAGCTGCTCGGCCGCCTCGAACCGGAGATCGATGAGGTCGAGCACCGCGTCTACCTCCGATTCCCCCTTCTCGGTCGGGGAGATCATCGGAGAGGGATGGACGCGGTAGTCGAGCTCCTCTCGGAGGAACCGCTCGACGTCGTCCGGCGTCGCGAACCCGCGCTCGAGGGCCCGGTATTCGGTTTCGGACGCGTCCGGCCCGCCGGCGACGACGAACCCGTCGATCTCCTTCGGCGGGTACGTCGAGGGCTTGTTGATCACGCCGGCCGTCATCCCCGCCTCGTTGAGGTAGTCCCACAGCTCCGCGCTCTTGAAGTCGGTCGCGTCGTGGAACACGTGGTCGTGATTTTTCGTGTCGATGCGGTCGAACCGGAAGACGTCGAGTTTTCCGGGATTCTTCCCGGTTGCGTAGCACTTCCAGTTCGGCACGGTAATTGGCGGAAGACAGCTCTGGGAGACGCCGCCGACGCCGTCGTCGATGAGTCGTTGCAGGTTCGGCAGCCGGCCCTCTTCGAGCCAGTCGCCGATCAGGTCCCAGTTCGCCCCGTCGAGTCCGATGGTGAGCGTCGTCATGATGTGGTCGGAAGCAGCTGCATACCGCGCTTGATCGCGTTCACCGCGCGGTCCTTGGATCGTTCGGCGAGCAGTTCAGAGTAGGAGTCTGCCCAGCGATTCGGGTGTGCGAGGACGCACGATCGGGTGACTTCGCGTCGTTCGAGAAGGCCGATCAGGTCCGCCGTCGTGTCGGCGGTCACGGCCTTCGAGCCCTCTCCCATCGTGTGGTCTTTGATCTTCAACGGCCCGTCACGCCACGTCCGTCCGGTATCGGAGAAGTACGTGACATCGGTGAAGTCCATCGAAAGGTAGGCCTCGCCGAGGAGGTCGTACGCCGCGAACCCCGGTGCGCCGGGAGCGGTCCACATATCGCGGTTGTCATGCGGTGAGAGTGGATTCCCGTGCATGCAGATGGTATCGACGTCGACGGTCTGACGGAGTTCGCTGAGGTTCGACCGGAACCGGCGGTGCGCCGCGCGAAGCTCGCCCCCGGCGCGGACGTAGTCCTCGTAATGGTAGCCGACCTCGTGGCCCAGCGACTCGATCCACCGTGCAAGATCCGGATCGAACGTCGAGGTCCGGAAGTAGTAGGTCGCGGCGATTCCCCGTTCCGCCTCTGCCTCCGCCATCTTGGCCGCGTTTTCGGCCTTCCGGTCGATGTCGTGTCGGAAGGCGACGAACTGCACCGGCAGCTCGTCGGCCGAGAGGTACTCGCGCACGGTGACAGTGTCGTACCCCGAATCGATGACGGCGTCGAGGAGTTGGTTGTAGTCCTCGAAGGTGAAGCCGTCGCTCATTCGCACCCCCGCCCGACCGTGTACACGAGGTGGTCGGTGTCCGCGAGATCGAGCGCGTCGCGGCCGTCGACGACGACCAGCGGGTCGTCGAACGAGGTCCAGTCGATGGCATCGAACTCCTCGTGGTCGGTGACGAGGACGACTGCGTCGAGGTCCTCGTCGAACGCATCGACGAGGGAGACGTTGGTCGCGGCGAACCCGTCGGCGTCGACGAGCGGGTCGGTCGCGAGCACGTCGACGCCGGCTTCGGAGAGCCGGTCACAGACCCCGTAGGCGGGGCTCGCACGCGTCTCTCGGACGCCGGCGCGGTACGTCAGCCCAAGCACGAGCGCGGTCGCGTCGTCCGGCTCGATCGATTTCGCCGCGAGCCCTTCGAGCGCCTTATCGGCGACGAACGTCGGCATCGCGTCGTTGATCGAGCGCGACGTTTCGAGCAGCGGCGCGTCCGTCGTCAGCCAGTTGATGATGAAGTACGGGTAGTACGGGATGCAGTGTCCACCGACGCCGGGACCGGGGGTGTGCAGGTCGCAGTACGGCTGGGTGTTGGCGGCCGCAATCGCCTCGCGGACGTCGCGGTCGAGCTCGTCGGCGAAGCGTGCGAGTTCATTCGCAAGGGCGATGTTGACGTCGCGGTAGAGCCCCTCGAACACCTTCACCATCTCGGCGGTCGTCGCGTCCGAGACCGGGATCACGTCGTTGTCGACCAACGCCTCGTAGATGTCGACGGCGGCTCGGGTACTCTCTTCGGTGGCCCCACCGACGATCTTCGGGTGGGTTCCCCTGATGTCGCGAAGCGCGCGCCCGCTAGAGGTCCGTTCCGGACAGAACGCGAGCCCGAACTCGTCCGAGTTGAGGCCGCTCTCGGACTCGATCAGCGGGCCCAGGACCGTCTCGGTGGTCCCCGGCGGGAGCGTCGACTCCACGATCACCAGGTCGTCGGGGTCGAGTCCCTGGGCGATGTCGGTCACCGCTGCCCGGACCGCCGAGAGGTCGGGCTGGTTGTCCTCGTCCACGAGCGTCGGGACGATGACGACGTGAACCGCCGCGTCGGCGGCGGCAGCGACGGAATCGGCGCTCGCGTTGAGCGAGCCGTCCTCGACGAGCTCCGCGATGAGCTCCGACAGACCGGGCTCTCGCTCCACCGGACACTCTCCGCGCCGGATCCGATCGACCACGGACTTATCGATGTCGACGCCGGTCACGTTGCCGGTGACCTCAGCGTACACGGCGGCGAGCGGGAGCCCCATCTTCCCCAGCCCGTAGACCGCGACCGGAACCTCTCCGTTCTCGAAGGCCGCCCGTCGCTCCGCGGCGAGGTCGTTTGGCGCCAGGAACTGATTCATCGGGTCACCTCCGTGATCTGCTCGTCGGCCGCCGCGGCCAGCACGTCGTTCGACAGCTTGACCGACCGGAGCCCGTCTTCAGCCGTCACGATGGGCGGCTCGCCGTTCCGAACGGCGTCGGCGAACGAGCTGATCTCGGCTTTCAGCGGCTCTCCGCTCTCGACCATCGGGCGCTCGACGACGCTCTCGATGGTGTGACGCAGGTCGCCGTTCTCCTGGACGTACGCGGGCGTCGCGCTCCGGTGGATCTCGACCGACTGCTCGATGTAGTCGACGACGACGCGGCAGCTCTGGGCCGTGACCCCGAGCCGGCGGACCTTCTGCTGTGTCACGCGGCTCGCGGTGAACGTCCCCATGACGCCGTCGAAGTCGACGCGTGCGGTCGCGTAGTCGCCGTCGGCGGTCGCCGAGGCGCTGACCGCTCGCGGCTCCCCATCGACGAGCGAGGCAGCGATGTCCAGGTCGTGGATCATCAGGTCGAACACCACGTCGGCTCGGCGTTCGCGGTCGACCGGCGGGCCGACACGCTGCGCGTCGAGGGCGATGATATCGAGGTCCTCGGCGATCCGCGCCAGTGTCCTGATCGCGGGATTGAACCGTTCGATGTGCCCGACTTGGAGCGTGACGCCGAGCTCTCGGGCCCGCTCCGCGAGCTCGTGTCCGACGGCCAGATCGGTAACGAACGGTTTCTCCACGAGCGCGTGGACACCGGCATCAAGACAGTCCTCGATGACTGACGCGTGCGCAGGCGTCGGTACGGCGACTGAGACGATGTCGACCGAGCCGAGCAGCGTTTCGAGGTCCATCGCCGTCGTATCGAACTCGTCTGCGACGCGCTCGGCCGCGCTCACATCGAGGTCGGTCACGCCGGCGAGATCGATAGCCGGGAGCTCCCCGTAGACGCGAGCGTGGTTGCGGCCCATGCTCCCGATGCCGACGACACCGGCGCGGAGCGGTTCGTTGTTTGCAGTCATGTGTTTTGCCGCTCGGCCTCAGTGGCGCTGGCGGCGTGGTCGGTGCGATCGAACGACTCGACGGCTGTAGCAACAGTGTTCAGGTCCTCGGCCGAGAGCCCGGGGTGAACCGGGATCGAGAGGACGCGGTCGGCCGCGCGCTCGGCGACCGGGAACGTCTCTGTAATGTCGTCGTAGGCGGGCTGACGGTGGATCGGTGTCGGATAATACACCGCCGATCCGACGCCGTTCGCGTCGAGGTGTCGCTGGAGCGAATCGCGGTTCTCCGACCGGATCGTGTACTGGTGGTAGACGGACCGCGCTCCGCGCGGTTCGACCGGGATCTCGACGCTCGCGCCGCGGAGCCGTTCGTCGAGGTAGGCGGCGTGACCCCGTCTGGCGAGGTTAAACTCCGGGAGACGTTCGAGCTGGGCGCGACCGATCGCGGCACAGAGGCTCGTCATCCGGAAGTTGTGGCCGATCTCGGCGTGTTCGTATCCATCCGTTCGACCGTGGTCGCAGAACCGGGCGGCCCGATCGGCCACCTCGGCGTCGTCGGTCGTGATCATCCCGCCCTCGCCGGACGTCATGTTCTTCGTCGGGTAAAACGAGAAGCACGCGAGGTCGCCAAGCGACCCGACGCGGTCGCCGTTGTACTCCGCGCCGTGCGCCTGCGCTGCGTCCTCGACGAGGAACACGTCGTGGTCGTCCGCGAGCGATCGGAGCGCGTCCATCTCCGCGGGCGTTCCGTAGAGGTGGACCGCGAGAATCGCTGCGATATCGTCGCGCTCGTTCAGAACGGTCTCGACGGCCGCCGGATCGAGCGTGAGCGTCGCGGGATCGATGTCCGCGAACACGGGCGTCGCGCCGGCGTGTACGATCGCGTTCGCGCTCGCGACGAACGAGAACGGCGTCGTGACGACGGCATCTCCGGGGCCGATGTCGAGCGCCTCCAATCCGGCGTGGAGGGCGGTGGTTCCGTTCGTGGTCGCGACGGCGTGGTCGGTTTCACAGAAGTCGGCGAACTCCGCTTCGAAGCGGCGGACTTCCTCGCCGTCTGCCAGCTGTCCGCGATCGAACACGGACTGGACACCGTCGCGCGCTTTCTGCCCCACGTCGGGGTTTGCGACGGGGATCATCGACGGGTGTTCCCCCCGTCCAGCTCCTCCGGGAGCGGTTCGTGTCGCGCCGGGACGCCGATCGCGAGCGTCTCCGGCGGCACGTCCTCGGTGACGACCGCGCCCGCGGCGACGAACGCGCCTGCCCCGACCGTCACTCCGGGCAAGATTGTCGCGTTCGCGCCGACCGACGCGTCGTCTTCCAGCGTCGGGCCTTCGAGGTCTGTCTCGCGACGTAACGGGGCCGGATCGTTCGTCAGTACAGCGTTCGGGCCGACGAACACCCGATCGCCGAGCGTCGTGTTTTTCGGGAGGTACGCCCCTGTCTGAAGGCTGACCTCGTCGCCGAGGGTACAGTCGCCGTCGAGGACCGCATCTGTCCCGACGACAACGTCGTCGCCGATCCGGGTCCCTTCGCGGATCAGCGCGTGGTGTCCGGTCGCGAATCGGTCTCCAGTCTCGACGTCGGCGTACACGACGGTCCCCTCGCGGACCGTCGGATCGTCTCCAAACGTCGGGGTCTGTCCGTCTCGCTCGCGGAGCGTAACGTCGGCTTCGACTCCAGGTGGACGCTGTTGGGTCTCCGTCACGCCGGGACACCTCGGACCGGCGGGGCGTCGATTTTAGGTACCGGTTCCGGGCGTCGCGACGGTGGGACAGTTCGTGGTGAATCCGCGTCTGGTGAGTCTATCTCTGATGAGTCCATATCTGTTGTTTCAACACCGCCGGTCGGCGGTTACAGTGTGGTGCCGACGTTCGCGTATTGTTATGGACGTGATTTCCGGCGGTTAGGCGTCGATTGACCGACCGAGATAACGTTCGAGTCGCTGTGGTCGACGCCGATAGTGATCGGATCGACTGGCGACACGAGAGCTGCACTTCTCGACTGGCACGACAGGATTCGAACCTGCGATCTCACGGATCGCGTCCGCGCGCTTTCTCCGCTAAGCTACGTGCCATCTAGCAGGGTATGAGAGCGGAAATACATGGTAATTCGTTGAATAATGCTACCCCGTAATGATTAATCTGAACCGTAGCGGGCCGGGATGTACCGTGGTCCGTTCCGTACTTCCGGTGAGTACCAGTATTTGTGGAATAACAACCAACGCCCACTGTAATCGCCACGTATGACGGGCCCTCGTCGTTGTCCGGGTTCGGCCGCGGCCGTACGTCTGTCGAGTGGATGGTAAGTCCTACGGCGGGATAATCACGATCGAATTACACGACACCGTCTATGCGTGGCAGGGCAGCGTGGACGGGCGATGGCCTCGATCTACTTGATAAAACGCCCCTCGCGCCCTTCGATAGTCTCTCCGTTCGAGTGTTGGAACTGAGGTGTCGGGACTCGACCCCGCGATCTCACGGACCGTGGCCATCTCCAGAATCTCGTCTGTTAGTGACGCCGTGAACCATCTCACGACACTGAACGCTATCGGGACTCGGTGGGCTTTCTGGAGACGAAGAACGGTCTTGTATCCAGGTGTACGGGACGACTGATCGACCGTCGCTTCACCACCTCGATCTCCTCGAATCCCACGTCCCGGAGCTGGCGGCGCTGGGCCCAGGGGGTGATCGCGTACACGACGTCGACGTCGTGCTGAAACTCGATCGACGCGTACCGCGAGGTGAGCGAGCGCGCCCAGAGGTTCCGAGCGAAGAACCGGAGCTGTCGCCCCCACGCCTCCAGCGAGCGCGGGTCAAACACGAACCGCGACAGCTGGTTGTTCACGTCGAACGCGAAGACGCCGCCCGGCCGCAACACCCGCCACACTTCCAGAATTGCCCTCATTCGCTCCGCCTTCGTCGGAATATCGTCGATACCGCGGTCAGTGAACAGGGCGTAGTCGAACGACTCATCCGGGAACGACAGGTCTGTTGCGTCGCCAACCTGGAACGATACCTCCGGGTGGCTCTTTCGGGCCTCCCCGACGAGCGCCTCGCTGAGATCAACGCCGACGATGTCGTATCCCATTGCGTCCAGCGGTGCCGTCGTTCTACCGGTCCCGCAGCCAAGGTCGAGAATTCTGGCGTCGGGGTCGGTGAAGTGTTTGGAGACGACCGTTTGCTCCTCCGGAGTGAGTCCGTCGTCGGCGCGATTCGCGTACTGCTCGATCACCTGCTCTCCTTGGTAATACGTAACTTCCTCCATATCTCCGTTGTGCGACGCCCCCGGTTGGTTAGTCGCTGCCTTTCGATAGAGAGGATCGGCCGAAATCGCCGTTCACAGAGGCCGGTGTCGTCGTCGGAAACACCGTTCACGCCCACCAGCCGAACTCATCAGATGATCCCAACTGAGTCACCGTCACGCCGCTCCGAGCGATATCCGAGTTCTCCAGCCGAAACGCGCGTCCGGTAACGGCGACTGACACGTCTCGAAGCGTCCCGGAGACGTTGTCGGCAACGATGCCGTCCCGTTGGTCCCCGGGGTGAGTGATCTGCACGCCCTCCAGCGTGCATTCGCGGGCGTCGGCTGCTTGGACGGACGCGCCGGTTTCCGCCTCGCCCACGATCTGAACGTTCTCACACCGGAACGGTCCCCTGCGCTCACCGTTCACCCCGCTTTTGATCCGGATCCCGTTCACCCCGTCGGCGTCGACCCGGAGCCGGCAGTTCCGGACTGTCGCCGCTTCGAGCTCGGACGAGAACGCCACCGCGCCGTCGCTGCTGGTCACCTCCAGCATCTCGACGAGGCAGTTCTCAACGAGGACGGATTTCCCGCGACGGAGGCGGATTCCACGCATGTTCTCTCCGGCCCCGGTGGCGTCGTCACAGCGCACGTGGACATCCCGAACGATCGCTTCGTCCGCCTCGACCCGCACGCCCGCGACCCCGTTGTTTAGGTACGTCCCGCCGAGGACGCGGACGCGACCGGCAGGCAGGTCGGCATAGAGGCCGTTGTCCGGAAACCCGGCGACGTGACAGTCGACGAAGTCGATATCTCCCTGATTGTCGTCCCCCACTTGGATGCCCGTGACGCCCGTTCCGGGCAGGGCGCCGTCGGGGAGGTCGAATCCCTCCACCAGCGCGTGCCCGTCCGAATCGGTAACGTCGAACCGGAAGAGATCTTGGTCGACATCTATCTCGCCGCGAACGGTAAGGTTGCGTGCGACTATCCGGTCGGCGGCCTTCGCGAGGAGGGGTCGTCCCCCGGTGTCGGCCGCCCGGAAGTCGAAGGTCAGCCCCTCCACGAGAAGTTCCGAGGCGGGAGTTCGTCCCCCGAGTCCGAACAGCAGTTCGTCGTTGCCGTCGGCCGGAACGATCGTCGCGTCCTCCCCTCGCATCCCGAACCGCGAGACGTCGGAGATAAACTCCGCCTCGACGCGGTAGCGCCCCGGCGGGAATTCGATGAGCGTGTCGTCGGCAGCGTGCGAACGGAGCACCTCATCGATCGGTTTGTGACCTGTGGGATCGGCTCCGGCGTCGACGATGTTGACGGTGTGTTCGAACTCGTCTGCGAAGTCTGACGACTCCTCGTCCGTCGGCTGATCCGGCTCGTCGGGTGTCGGAACGCCGTCATCGTCGTCGTCGTCATCGGCGTCACCACCGGCGGTATCATCGTCATTATCCCCTGACCAGACACATCCAGCGGTCGCTGAAAGCGCCGCCACTGTGGCACCTGCGAGGTACGTCCGACGGTTCATCGTCTCGGAGGGTTCTTGTCCCAGACGGTTGGTTATGCCGTCCTTCCAAGGAGTAGTCACTACCTCGTTCGCAGTAGGCATCGCCATCTCGATGGGAATCAGCCGCTGCTCGCGAGCGACCGGTTATCGCGCGTCGAGCTCGACGTACGACAGTCCCCAGCCACGCGGGGTGCTGATGTCGACGCCGCCGGGTGACCAAGGGGGATCACCGTCACCGGTATCGTAGGCGACAAGCTTCGTCGGAGAAGTCACGCGATCCAGCGGGAACGATCCGTCGAAGTGGAACCCGTGATCCGCGAGCAGCGAGCGCGGAATCGCGGTCCCGCAGTACGCGAGCAGGTCGGAGTCGGAAAACTCCGCCGTGACGTTCGCGAGCAGCGCTCCGAGAGCAGCGTCCCGCCGATCGGACGATGCGAGCGGCAGCACGTCGACAATGTTCGTGGTGGTGACACCGTCGGCGTCGGTCTGCGTTCCGGTGACGACCGCCGCGTCGATCCGACCGTTCGCTGTGGCCGAGAACGCTCGGTACTCCCAGTCCGGATTTCGGTACCGCCACTTGAGGAAGGCCTCGTCGCGTACGGCGTGGACCGACGAGGGGTGGCCGCGGCGGTAGAGGTCGGCCAGCAACGATGTCGGGATCGCTCCGTGTTCGACGACCGTCACGTCCTCCGGGACCGTTGCGAGCCGGTCTCGCCCGTCGAGGTATGCCTTCGCCGCGGGTGCGGCGATCTGGGAGGCGACCGCGGCCGCGCGGTCGTCGGTTGCGGCAGCGAGAGCACTCGGTTGCTGGACGCGGTAGAACGACGGGAGGTGTGCGACGACCTCGCCGCCGGCCTTGAGAAACCCCGGCCGCGAGAGGTCGTTCGGACAGTTGAAACAGAATGCGACCGACATCCCGCCGTAATGGTCGAGCGCGCGCTCGGTCAGTCGGCTGAACACTCCGCGCCGGCGGTGATCGGGGTGGACCATCGTGTCCCCGAACCGCATCGCGAGGACGGTCTCGTCGCCCGACCGCATCAGGAACGGCACCTGGGCCCGCGCTCCCGCGAACTCGCCGTTCGCGCTCGCGACGAGGATCGGCACATGAGCGACCCGCGGGTTGTCAACGTACTTCCACTGGAACCACTCGTCGCTCCCGCCGCCGAACGTCTCGTTGTAGAGGTCAAGAAACGGCTCTCGGTCCGCTGGGTCGAACCAGCGTACCGTGTAGTCCGCCGCAGTTTCAAGCGCCATGCGACGGAATGTGGCGCACGGTGTCTTCGTTACCGACGTTGTACCGACCTACTCAGACATCTCGGCATGGACCATCCCCTCATCGTCGTTGGAAGCCTCCTCGGATAGGAATGTCTCACAATCGCTGGTGTGTTTGAACTCGTGCCGATCGTTACAGATGTCCGCCTGCATCGGGGAGACGAACGAATCGACGACGCCGCAGTACGGCCGTTCGTTTTCAAACGAGTGCTCTTCATCGCTCTGTCGATAGCTGAGGTATGGACACGTCATCGGTCTGGGTGAGTCATGCCGGACACTATGTTAGCCGGTCCCTTCACGACCGGAGCCCGAGTCGCTCGCGCGCCTGCGCGGGCGTGGCGAGGTCGACGCCGAGTAGATCGGCGATCTGCGCGGTCCGCTCGACGAGCTGGGCGTTCGACTGGGCCAGCTCCCCTTTTTGGTAGTACAGATTGTCTTCCATTCCGATCCGGACGTGGCCGCCCAGAATCATCGAGAGCGTGGTGAGTGGTAGCTGGTGTCGTCCGACCGCGAGCAGGTTGAACTCTGAGTTCTCCGGGAGGTTCGAGACGAGGTTCAGTACGTTCTCGGGCGTCGGCGGCGTGAACGTTCCGTGGCCGAAAACGAGGTTGAAGTAGTACGGTTCCTCCAGTGCGCCCCGATCGATGAGTCGATACACTTCGTTCACGTGGCCGTTGTTGAAACACTCCAGCTCGGGTTTGATCCCCTTCTCGCGCATCTCGGCCGCGAGCTGGTCGATGTTGTGCCGAGTGTGTTCGGTGATGATGTGTTGTCCCCGGTTGAACGGCCCCATATCGAGACTCGCCATCTCCGGTGGCGGATCGGTTCTGATTCCCTGTACACGAGCGTCGTAGGTGCTCTGTCCCCCGGTCGTGTTTTGGATGATGATGTCGTCACACCGGTCCCGTACAGCGTCGTTCACCGCCTGAATCCGCCCAGCGTCGTTCTCACCGTGTTCGTCCCTCGCGTGGAGGTGACAGATCGCTGCCCCGAGTTCTTCGCACGCTGCGACGTGTTCGGCAATCTCCTCCGGCTGTTCGGGGAGGTTCGGGTTCTTGTCCTTCCCGTGGACGCCGCCGGTCGGTGCGACGGTGAGGATGACATTTCGGTCGTCGAGGTAGTCCTCGTAGCTCATCGTTCGACCGGACAGGTGGGAGTCATTCACTTTGTTTGGCTCACCATACCATCGGATCGACACCCGGATCACGACCGCGCGGCGCGGCTGGGTCAGCCGAGTCGGTCGAACGAAGCCTTGGCCGGCTCGGTCGACACGGTGTCGTGCCGGCGTGGCGAGATGACGCTGCATAACAATACAACCGGATGAGAAGGGCTGATCGATGACCTCCCCGACAACCATGCTCGATCGGATTCAGGCCCTCGACGGCGACGAACTGGCGGAGTTCCTCGCGGCGCTGTGGCAACGAGCCGGGTGGGAGGTCGACGAGGCGGGTACAGATACCACCGCGGTCGTCGTCGGGCGATCGGTCGACGGTGCCCTCGATCGGACCGTCCTCTGTCCCGTCTCGTCGTCCGGAGTGGCCTCAGTCGATGATATCACGACCGCGGTCAACGGGGAACACGACGGCTCGGCGGACCAAGTGATGGTAGTCTCAACTACCGGGTTCACGCCCGATGCCCGACGCCTCACCGATGCGTACGGCGTCGACACGATGGGGTCGGAGGGGCTTGCACGGATCGTCGTCGCGCTGGGCGCGGACGACCTCTTCGACCGTCCTCGATCGACCGACGGGGAGACCAGTCAGACAGGCCTCACGAAGTAGAAGAATCCAAAGCCTATTTATATGAGTAACACTACCTAAAAATGTTGAAATGCCGCAAGCGAGTACAATGTGTCAGGACGAAAATACGGATTTGGAGCGTTCTCATGAATCCTATCGAATAGACTGGACCGAGTATAACCACCCAAGCACGGCAGTTGTCGAGACGGTCGCACGGGCGACCGACTGCGATCAGACCGACCTCGATCCCCTGTACCAGTATCTCGACGGCGACGACCTCGATACACTTCTTCTCAACTCCGACACGGCGCTTACGGTCTCGTTCATTTATGAACACGCGCATGTGGAGATCAGTTCCGCGGGCTGGCTGACTGTACGGCTCGAAGACTGATCTCGGATACAGATCAGTCGGCGTGTCCCCTGACCCGACGCACGCCGGTCGCGGCCTACCGGATCCGTTTGTAGAGTTTCGACGCCGCTATCGCGGGCCAGGACCCCCGCTCCGCACGGTAGTACATGGTTAATTCCGGGGCGAACTTGGACTTGTACCGGCTGAGTCGCCGGTTGTTCGCACCGGCGAGATCGTACGATTCGACGCCGCGATCGGCCGCCCGCGTGATGTACCACCAGTCCACGAGCTCCGTGATCGGGATATCGACATCACGGTCAGCGACGCTCACCCAGCTGATCGCCAGATCGCCGAGTTCCAGAATGATCTGGCCACCTACGAACTCCCCCTCACACCGACATGCCACCGGTCGAACGACTCCGTCCGGGAGCTCCTCGAAGAGTTCGCGCATGAACGCGGCGTCGATCGGGAACTGTTCACCTTGTTCTTCGTGGCGTTCGGTTGCCCCGCGGATCAGGGGATCGATCACCGCCCGGTCTTCCGTGATCTCGTACTCAACGTCGTACTCCGACGTGATGTTGCGGCGGGCGTCGCTGCTGAACGCCTCCAGAAGCTCGTCCGTCCCACGAGAGAGATCGACGACGTACGTGTGCCGCGGCGTTACCTCGTAGTCGTTCCAAATGAACGGGCGGATGTCGTCGTATCGCGGTCCGGTTCGAACCGTCGTGAAGGACGGGTCTTCCTCGTTGTCGAGCCACTCGACGCATGCGTCGAGGAACCGACCGTGACGGATCTCCATCCGCCGGCGTTTCAGCTTCCCGGCGTTCAAGAGTACTGGACCGAGGTAGTGTACCTTGAGGCTTGGAGGCGGGGAGAACGCGACGGTGACCGGTCCGACACGTTTCGTGAACACGGGAAAAGCACCGCACGGCTCTTGGCCCTTGTAGCCGACGAGCCGGTGAATCGTCGTGTCCGACTGGTCAGCGAGCACGTCGAGGGCCTCCGCGAGGTGGAATGGTGTCACCATCTCCGACGCGGTCACGAGGCTGTTCCAGGCGTTCGGGTAGTCGAGCGAGCGGATTTCAATACTCATCGGTGTTGAGGTAGCCGAGATCGGCGAGTCGCTGCTCCGCGGTGGCGGTCTCCGTGTTTCGGACCTGCCCCTGGGTGAACGGCTCGTAGGTAGCCGGTTCGGGCGCGTCGACGACATCGAGAGGCTCCCCGTCCATTCGCGTGCTCGGCGGGATGTCGAGGGACGCAAGAACCGTCGGGGCCACGTCGAAGAGGTGCGAACCCGTGATGTCCCCGTCCGAGTTCACCGCGGAACCGGCGACGGCGACGATTCCGTCTATTTTGTGATTCCACGGTTCGCTCGGCTCGGCGAAGACATCACCGCGCAGCGACGCTGACAGGTAGTTGTCGAACGCGGCCGGCACGGTCACGATATCGACCGCCTCGTCCACGAACGGGCCGTCGAAGTACTCCTCGCTCGCCGCGACCTCATCGAAGACGGGGTCGCCGTCAGGGGTCCGGGCCGCCGCGAGTTCGCGTATGACATCGTCTCGAACGGCGTCGTACTCGCTCGGGGAGACGCTCCCCTCGGCGTCTCGGCCCGCCTTGTTGAGGCGAACGCCGAGTTCCGTTCGCGAGCGCATGTAGGCGGTCGAGTTCGCGAAGTCCACGCGTTCTGTGGCGGCGCGAACGGTGTCGGACGAGACGTGTTCGAGAACGAACTCGTCGAGCGAGAGTGCCGAAAGCAGTGCGTGGATCCGCTGGCTCGTGAGGCCGACCGACGAGGCCACCTGCAGGGCTCCCTGCAGGACTGAGGATCCCGACTCGTCATCCTCCCGCTCCCGTGCGAGCGCGGTCCAAGAGGGCATGCTCCCGTCCCCTCGGGTGGACTCCAGAAAGTCGAGGTCACGCAAGTATTCGTTGACCCGGAACTCGTACCCGTCGTACGGGCCCATCCCGTGGTCGCTTGCCACGATCACGGTCTCAGGGTCGCAGGCGTCGAGGATCCGGCCGACTTCCTCGTCGACCGTTTCGAAGACTGCGTGAACGGCGTCGTCGTCGTCGGGGCGGTCGTGGAACACCGAGTCGGTCTGCTGGAACTGGATGAAGCCGAAATCGGGCTCGTGCTCCGCTTCGAGCCGTCGGAACGCGCGCCCCCGCATCTTGATGAGCCGTCGGTACCACTCGATCTGCTCGTCGCCGTCGACGCCGTCCGGAGCGTACACTCGATACTCACCGATCTCCTCCCGGAGGTCGTCGAGGAGCCCATCCGGATGACAGGTCGGGTCGTCGGGGCCGATGTATCCCGGAACGAGCGCGCCATCGAACGGCTGCGGCGGATCCGTGACCGGGACGTTCACGACGACGCTTGACAGTCCCTGTTGGTCGAGCAGCTCCCAGATGGCGTGTTCGCGAACGTGGGTTCGGTTGATTAGATTCCAGTCGTATCCGTCAAACGTTAGAAAGTCGAACGCGCCGTGTTTTCCCGGATTCACGCCGGTGTACAACGACGGCCAGGCGCTCGGCGTCCACGGCGGGATCTGCGATTCGAGGTCGTCGACGATGGCTCGGTCGAAGAGGGCGTCCAAATTCGGCAGACGGTCCGACTCGAAGAACGGCCGGAGGATCGAACGCGACACCCCGTCGAGACCCAATAGCAGCGTCCGGACCCCGTCTGATTCTCGTTCACTCACAAGTAAGGTGTGCGGTGACGCCGGCATTGTTATGCTGCGGTTGTCTCGGTGGATGGCCACGCAATCGCGAACTGAACGCGGTTCCGTCCAAGCAAGAAACAGGTTGTCCCCGGATAGGGAGTGATTAACGTCTGAGGAGTGCGTGTAGGCAGTGACTACCCGGTATTGGCTGCCATCGAGACATCGACTGGTCACAACTCGGCCGTCACTCGTCGACAAGAAGGATGATCCTACCGCTTTCCGGCCGACGTTTTGTCAGAATTTCTTTAAAAGTAGTCCCGTGTTAGCGTTGTATGGCTAAAGGCCACAACGACGACGGAAGCGAGAAAGACAATCCTACCGGGACGCAGGGCGCGAAAGGCAACCCTACTTCGACGGACACTGACGCCTCGGAGGAGCGCGGCGCTCCGTCGACGACTCGGCGGACGCTGATGAAGTCGGTCGGTGTTGCGGCACTAGGTATCGGCGGCGCGGCCACGTTATCGGAGAACGTGAGCGCAGCCGAGTTCACGGCAAGTCCGAGCGGAGAGGTCATGGTGTCCCCTGGTGAGTACACGTGGGACGGTGGGCTGGATATCGGCTCGGGCGACGCGCTCGTCGGCGACGGATCGCCCGGCGATGTCGTCGCCACGATCGAGTCCGGAAGCATGGACGGGTCCATCGAGGGACGACTCGAAAACATCGTGGTCCGCGGCGAAAACCCCGAATCCAAGGCCGGGATCAACCTGTACCCCGGCGCGACCGTTGACGGGCTTATCTGGCCGGAGGGCGGCCAGCAGAGCGAGGACAGGGCGCTGTACACCCCGACAGGCGGGGACGAGCGCCTGACAATCCGGAACTCCGCGTGGGCGAACATGGTGAACAACGGGGCGTACGTGGACAAGCCCCCCGTCACGATGGAGAACTGCGCGTCGATCAACAACAACATCGCCGGCATCCGAGTCGGCCACCGAGACGGAACGAGCCAGAGCGAGACGACGTACGTGCGAAACTGCTTGATCGCGGTTACGGCAGATATTCAAAACGACGACACGAACTCCTCGAACGCGCGCGGGCTTCGCATCCGTCACCCCGGCAACTTCGTCATTGAGAACTGCTGGTTTGTCTACTTCGATGCCCCGGGCGCTGGTAATCTCGTCGAAATCGAAGACGAGGCAGCCGGTTCGACGGTCGAGTTCCGGAACTGCGCGTTCTACAATGATTCCGGTGGCGACCTGATCGCCGACCAGTCCGGCGGTATTGATCTCACAGTCGAGAACTGCGTGGCCCTCGGAAGTGGCACGACCAGTCTTGACGCCGATTACAGCGGTTCAGGGCTCACCGGCGGCGATGTCCAGTTCCCGCTCCCGTCGGAAGTGACGGGATACGCCGCGGCCGACGATGTCAAAGGCGTCGAGCCGGGGCGAGGCCCCTGGACGGATTCTTCGGTATCGGTCGAGGAATCAGCGGACGACACCGAGGAGGAACCCCAGACGGACGGCGAACACACGATCGTGCTGCACGCGAGCCCCGACAACGACGGCGATGTCGAGCCGACGTTCACGGTCGACGGGTCGGCCGTGTTCGGTGACGAGGCCGAGTCCGACAGCGACACGATTGTCGACAACGGCGACGGCACGGTGACCGTGACGAGCGTCGGCCTTGACCCCGACGCGCTGGACTCCTACCGCTTCAACGGTAGCGTCGTGGACTACAACATTCCGAGCGACGCGGTCGTCGACGTCTCCCTCGACGGTGCCACGACATCGTTCGCGGCGCTGGTGGGTGAAGAGGAAGATAGCAGCAACGATGGAAGTTCGGACGGCAGCGACGGCAGTGACGGCAGTGACGGTAGCGATGGTAGTGACAGCACCGACACCACTGACACCACTGACACCACCGACGGAAGCGACGGTGACGTCAGCACCGACGCTGGATCTGACGGGTCCGACACCTCGACAGCCACGAGCCGGGTCTCCGTGGACGGTCGGGACGACAACGAGATCACGAGGTACACGTTCACCGTCTCCGGGAGCGTCGCCCGCGACGCCGACGCCAGCCTGGTGACCGACGACGGGACCCCGTGGGACCGGATGGAAGACATCGCAGAGGATGGGAAGGTCATCGGTCTCGTCGGCAGCGGCGTCGACGCATACCGCTTCGACGGCCGGATCACCACCGTCACCGTGGACGGTGACGCCACCATCTCCGTTGAACACGGCGTCTGACCATGTCGATGGCGCCTGACTGGGAGAACGTTTCCCGAGACCCCGATGAAGTCGTTGATCTCGGGTATGACCGCCTGAAGCTCGATATCCTGCCGACGCTGATCGAGGGGGAGTCGCGGATAATCGTGCTCCCCGCGGACGAGGAGCTGCTCCGAGATGACGCGTTCCTCATCGCCGATGAGGATGTCGTGCGCGATCTCGGCGAGATGCTGTAGCCCCCGTTCCCGGATGGGCAATTCACGGACGCAGATCGCCGAAGCGCTCGACGAGGAGGCTCTCGATCCCCCGCCGTAATCGCTGCGAGACCGCCACGTCCGAGATCTCTTGGCGATCGGAAAGCTCCCCGAGTGAGATCTGGCGCGGGACTGCGAAGTATCCGGTCTCTAGGGCGATCCGAAGCGTCTCCCGCTGCGGATCCGTGAGCCTTGCCGCGCGAGCAGTTCGTGGTGGCTCTCCCGTTTGAACCCGCCGGACAGTCACGTGGTTTCCAGATTCGGGACACGCCCGGTACCACTCGGAGACGCTCTCTGCGGACGGAAACCGAAGCGTCAGATTCCACATATTCCGTTCTCTGAACCCCGAGAGACACGTCGAATCGCTTGCACAGAGCGCATCGAACACGTCAGAGTGTCCGGATCGCCACTCCGCGCGAACCAGTCGCTTTCCATCGGCCTGTGCAACCGACTCGATGCCCTGAACGCCGGTCGATCCCTCGACGTGCCGCGACTCGTCGTTGCCCGCGACCCAGAGGTACGGAGTCGGCTCGCCGTCGAAGGGAACGCACCGTTCGAGCTCGATCCGGACCTCCTCCGGGAATTGCTGCAGGACAAAGTGCTCGGCCGGCACCGAAACGCTCACATGGACGGACATGGTCGAATGACGCCTCAGTCGGCCCCCCAGCGCGGGTGTATCCCAGTTCGATGCCAAGCCGATGATGAGCTCTCCCCACCGGCTCCGACGGTCCGTATTGCCAGTCGGCGGAGAGGCAAACGAGGTCTCCACTGATTGTCCCGGGGGTATTCGTTTCTCACACGTTTCGTGACACCAGTTTGATCCATAAACCTATGCATCGGTCCCCTGTGTACCCCGATATCCGGGTCTGTTGAGATACTCAACAGTTGACATTTTTCACACTCTCAATCGTTCAGTACAGCTAGCGCCCGTATCAGGACTGTTCAAGTGGTTGAAGTTCAACGCGCTTGTCGCTATACGCGGTAACTTCATAGCCCGCATACATGAACGTGGTGTGGCCGTTTCGAGTGGACTGCCCGTTCCGATCTGGGCGAAACAGGCTATTGAGTGCCTCGGGCTCGATTGCATCGAACAGCGGGTCAGGTAGGTCTGACTGCTCAACTCCCATCTCGGTCGCCACTGCCTCAAGGACTGCCTCACTGAGCGATGTGTTTGGTCGTGGCGGTCCGGTAGAGTTCATCGTTAGTAAAAGAAATACTGCCCGCGATGCACTTGGCGGTTTTGGCTACGGCCAGTCGCCCGGTAGCTCGTCGGCATGGTTGCGCATGAGTTCAAGCAGTGGTCGGATGGCATCGAATCGCGGGCCTTTCTCCACGTGGTGTTTCTCTCGGTCCCAGCGAATGAACTCGGCCTGCTCCAGTTTCGGAAGGTGGACATGGAACATGTCCGACTGGAGTTGGGCCTGTTCTGCCGCATCAAGTTCGAGATCCTCGGGGACCTGAACCAGACCGTCATCTTGGGGGTTGTGGTCTAATAGCGCGACGAGCACCCGACGACGATGCTCGTCCGCTAAGACTCGGAACATTTCGTCAAGCATTATTATAACCTTTGTGTTACAACAAGATAAAGCTCCGGTTCGGATGGGTTTGTCCCACCTACGAAGGGGAGATGTTCAGTTCGCACACCTGCTGATCGGCTGATTTATCTGAAATAGCATCGGAAGAAAAAAAACTGTTCTGCATGGTCCTGCCTCTCTGTCTTGCACGCCAGTGTTGTCCGCTGTTGAAGGTTTCAACAGAGTCCGAGATCCGTATAAACGCCTTCAGTGGCGATGGCAATCGTTTATGCTTGAAGCTCTCGAAAATGTTGTTGTGGGATCGTGAGAGCACTCTCGCGGAGCCCACGCGACCACGGAGACTACCAATGGTACGAAATTTCAAGTCTGAAGACGAGGGCAAGCCCGTCATGACGAATGACGGCGAGACCGTCGGAACCGTTGAGAAAACAATGAGTACGGAGATACACGTGAAACCCGACGGCAGTCTCTCACAGAGCATCCGTCGACGTCTCGGCTGGGCGGAGGAGGGCCAGGACGCGGTTTCGGTCCAGAAGTCGAAAGTCGATGAGATCACGGACGACGGGATCCGGCTCAAAGATTAACGCTTGACCGATCGGTTCAGCTATTTTTTTCGCATTACCCGACCATAGACAGTTGGTAACTAACACCTCTGCGTCCACAACCCTCAAACGGAAGGAATCGACGTGAACCCGCAAACAGCCGGACCGCCGACCCGAGAGCGCAGCACCGAACGACAGCGTGAGCTCGAACGATCTCGCGCTCGTACCGACGGCGGGACGCCGGCGACGACCGAGTCGACGCATCGAGCCGAAGAAGGACAAGACGGCGGAGATAAACAGTCTCAGTTTCAGTCGCTCTTCATCGATATTACCGGAACTGAGGAGATCGTCGAGCGACAACACTACGAGGGCTCCCGGGTACTCAATGGGGAGGATGGAACCAGCAGTGTCTCCGATTACCTGACCGACATCGCACAGGATGACGGCCTCTCAGAGACGCGATCGAATCCCGAGCCGGACCGGTAGATCAAACGCGTCGGACAACGGTGTCGAGCCCGACGGCGCGTGTACCCGTCCGCCACTGGAGCTTCGACAGCCAGACACGCAGAAAGCGCCACTTACCTGCGGTAGGGATACCCAACTGAGGCCCGAAGGCCATTACGACTGTACTGGTGTAATTCTTTTGGCGGAGTCGTGTGCACCTCCGATGCGGATCCGGTGTGAATTCTGGTTAGGATTCCGGTCTCGGGGTCGTTTTGGGACTCGCATCCTGTATCCCCCGGATTCTCACAGATCGAGAGTTAACAGGGTGTTAACTCGCGCTACCGTTTCTCACCGCCTCCCGCGGGCATGTTCCAGCAGACCGAGATCTCACCGTGAGAGAGACGGCCGCATCCGAGAACTGGTCACACCCGACACGTCGGGGTTGGGTGCTTCCGGACTCGGGATATATTAGGTAGAGCCGTTGTACGGCCAGCGTGACGACGGAGCTAGTCGCCGTCGCGGTCCGGTTCCAGAAGCTGTGGACTCCGCTTGTATTTCGGCATTTCCGCGAACTTCTTCATTCGCTCCCATTCTGCATCGGTGATCTCGTGTGACATCGTCCTACGTAGGCCCATCCTGGGTATTGTTATATTGACACTACGATCTCGGATCACGGGAAATATTGGTCCGCTGATGCGGTACTCACAGAATAACGAAGCATTCGGATGTTCGAGTACATGCCGGGGTACGGCTCCGAGCCGATCAGGTGTCCCCCCTTCGGATCCGTGCTCGGCCCGTCCCCTTTGCGCACATTCTATCCCGCTTACCCCCGCAGAAACCGCATTCGAGAGGCGATCGTGCTCTCTCAGCGTTCAGACAGTCACGTCTCTGTACAGAACAACTGAGTAACACTCTTGGGGGGTGATTTTAGATTATTACCGATGAATTTATATATTCTTGAGTTTATGGTTCTCTGACAACAAATGGAAACAATTCACTACCACCCTGTCACACAATGCTTACGAACCAAACCTTAGCAACGGAAAACGACAGTCAGCACGCTCCGGACCACGAGACGGCTCTCAGTGGCGACGAGAGCAAGTCACTGGACACCATCTTCGAGGTGCTGAAAAACAGGCGACGCTGGCTCGTGTTGCGATACCTCAAAACCACGTCAGAGTCGGCGTCGATCGGCGAACTTGCGGAACACATCGCGGCTATCGAGAACGATATCAAACAGGCTGAACTCGGCTCCCAACAGCGAAAGCGCGTCTACATCAGCCTGTATCAGAGTCACCTTCCAAAGATGGACGACGCGGGCGTGATCCAGTTCGATCAGAATCGGGGGACGATCTCGCTCACCGAAACCGCCGACTCGTTCTACGAATACCTCGACGAGATGCCAGATCAGACGACACCACAACGCTCGGCGCCGTCGGCGCGACGACAGTGCGCCGCCGCTCTGGCTACCGGCATCGTGTACAGCGTCGCGACAGTCGCGGGCGCGACCGTCGTCGCCTCGCTTGCGGTTCTACTTTTTCTCTCCTGGTTCATTTTTCGGACGTTGCGTGAGTAGGTGTTTTGTGTCTCGTTTTGTCGCCCGCACAGCTGGTGCGCCGAACGGACCGTTCGGGCCTTACGCGTGAAACGACCCGAGGCAGTTGTACAACTGACGCTCGTAGATATCCGGTTCCTTGCTGATCCCGAGGTGAGATCCGATCTTTGCGTCGCTCCAGTGTGCCGACTCTGTCCCATCCAACAGCCGACGGAGCAAGCGGGGGTCCACTTCTACCCGAACGTATCCCGCGTACTGGTCGAAGTTCGGATCGCTGACGATGTCGTATCCCTCGCCGTCGAAGGGGAGTTCGACGTACTCGTCGTTGAGGAGGCTGACGAGCACCGTTGTGTCGGTCTGGTACGCCACTTTCTGTCGATTCTCTTCGAACCCCTCGTACGCTTCGGGGAGCCGATCGTAGAGGGCGTCCGGATCCGGAATCGGATCGTCCTCGTAGCCGAAGCTCCGCCCTGCGAGCTCTTCTTCGATGTACTGCTGCTTCTCCGCGGGATCGAGCGGCTCGTACGGTTGCGACAGCGTCCCGGTTGACAGATCGATGTGTTCCCCGGAGTTGAGGAACACACACTGGTGAGCGTCGGAGTCGACGTTCGCCTCGAACCACTCCTTCGCCGCGGCTCTCGGCGGGTTCGCCGTGTACTCGTTCAGTGACGACAGCGACCCGGCGAGCACGTATTCGCCGGCGAAGGGCATGTAGTAGTCCGGCTCGAACAGATCGATGAACTCCGTCGCCATCTGATGTTTCTCGAGGATAACCTCCTGACGCGCCTCCATCTTCTCCTCGTGAGTGTAGTCGATCATACTCTGCGGATAGAACTGTGCGGCACTGTACTGGTGACAGAGGAGGTCGATGTCGCCGTATCGCTCCTTGACTTGCCGCATGCTCTTTTCGACCAGGGGATACGGGCAGTCGTTCATGTTCACGACGGTGTGTTCCCCGTCGTCGATGGCCGCTAACGAGTCGACCTGTGTCGAACCGAGCTCCGGGTTCCCCTCGACCCACGAACAGCCGAAGTAGTTCCCGCACAGCTCGGGATCGCACGCGTCAGCGGCGAGAACGTTGATGTGGAGATCTCCCGCGATGTGCATTCGCGAGTCGTGTTCAAGCTCGATGACCTCGAACCCGAGTTCCTCGATCTCCTCTCGCAGATAGTCCCACCGGTAGTCGTGGATCACGACCGGAATGTCCGAGTCCATCCGGCGGAGCGTCGCCGGATCGAAATGGTCCGGGTGAATGTGCGAGATATAGATGGCATCGACGTCGTTGAACTCTTCGGGATCGTCGTTGAGCGGTGGATAGTGACACCACGACCCGTAGAACGCGCCGTCGACGAGCCACGGATCGCACAGCAACGACGCATCCTCCGTTTCGACGAGGATCGCCGCGGAACTGAGGTATGAGACTTTCATTACTTCACTGAAACTCGTGTATGCGGGAGTAATCGTTATTCAGGGATTATCTTACGAACGAGCGATCACGGCCACCCCGGCGTCGACCGACTCACCGGTGGATTTCCCGCCCTCCGAGATCGAGGACGGTCGGAACGTCCCGACCCACGAGCGGCTGGGTCACGTCGAACGAATCGTGCAATTGCCCGTCGCGGTGGACATCAAAGAGAGCGACGCAATTTCGAACACGAGGTGTGTGAACTGACCAATCGACGCAGTCCTCTGGCGGGACAGGGGAGACGACGACCGGGAGCGGCCGCCGTCGCTGAGAAACGAGGGAAGGGTGGCGTTCCGCCTACTCACCGCTGATTTCGACGGCGTGTTCCTCTTCGATCGCCAGTCTCGGGAGTGTGACGGTCAACACTCCGTGTTTCATCTTCGCAGTGGCGGCCTCCGTGTCCACCTCCTCGGGCAGACGCACGGACTGCCGGATCGACCTGTGATGGCGCTCGCGACGGATGTACGACTCCCCGTCTTCGGATTCTTCCTCGTCGTGGTCGGCCTCGATCCGGAGTGTGTGGTCCGTGACACGAACCTCGACGTCTTCCGTCTCGAATCCGGGCAGATCGAACGTGACGACGAATCTGTCGTCGTGTTCGACCAGATCCATGGCCGTCGACTCTGCGCCGTTGTCTTCGAACTGTCCAATCGGCTTCCAAGTCCGAAAGTCCTCGCTGAACTGCCGGCTCATTTGTTCGATCAATCGCTCCAGCTCCGCGAAGGGGTTGCTACGGGTACTCATTCTTGAACCTCCAGTTTCCCGTACAACGACGATCAGCATATACTCTGGGGATAGGCGAAAGACGCACAGTCGGTCCCGACTCACCCCAGAAGTGTCGTTGGGAGATCCGGATGCTCTCGGAGATGGGAGCGTTCTCGATGATCAGCGTTGTCGACTGCGTACGCCTCACGGCGTGCCTGCCACTGTTCGTGACGGACCATGATCCACACCGGAACAGCGTCTAGGTCTAGCAGCTTCGCGATCGCTAACCTGTTTCGACCATCGAAGAAGAGAATATCTCCATCCCGGCCAATGCAGACAGCGATCTCGTCGCAGACGGAATCCGGTATCGATGCCGACGTTTTGGTCGTCTCGTCTCCGATGGTATCCGATTGCGCCAGTTGGTGGCGTGAGCGGTAGCCGTTAGTTCGAATCGATTCGTAAAGGTCGTCGATTCGGTCACACCGTCGTTCGAACTCGACTCTGTTTGTACAGCCCCAGAGGACGATTCCGTCGTCGATGAAATCGAGAACACGACGGAAGAACGTCGTATCGGACCAGGCAACCCCGTGGTTGAAGTGTGCTTTGAACCCCTGATAGAGATCGGTCTCCTCAAAGCGCATCTCGCACCGATCCCAGTCTCCACCGCGCACGGTGCCGGCGTACCGAAACTTCGAATCGGGGAACTCCACAGAATCGTACGTCTGGCGCGGATATCCGTTTTGCTCGACCAAGTACTCGATCTGTTCGGGGTCGAGAGCTATGACCTCGAACGGCGATAGATCGGTGTGTTGTGCGTACGTAAGAGCGTCTTTGAAACAGACGAGGTGTGCGTAGGCGTGCCGATAGGCGTTCCATCCTCGGAGGATTGGACTCCGAACGGAGGGATACTCGCTGACAATGTTACGTCCGAGCGACCGAACGACTGTTTCGACCTGTGTGATGCCGTGTTTCATGGTGATTTGAAGTGTGATGGGCCGAGATCCCGGCGTGTCTATCCGGTCAGATGGGAACGGTCTCAGCAGAGTCAACGCCTCCACCGGCGTTAAAAGACGTTCTAAATTACAGGCTCTGAAAGCGCGGTCGTCCGGTCCGACTGTCCACGGGAACGGTGCTTCTCAGAGAGATTCGCGGTCACAGTCGCATGCGTGGGCGAGGAAGGCGACGTATAACAATGCCACTGCCGTCGACACCGGAGTGTATGACGGATCCGGAGTGGGACGATCCAAATATCCTCGACATTCTCGGCGACCCACTCTGTCGCCGAGTGCTCGTGATCTCCTCGAAGTCACCGGTTTCGGCAGCGACGTTAGCCGACCGGCTAGATGTGTCTCCACCGACCGTGTACCGACGCATCAACAGTTTGGTGGATCACGGACTGGTTCAAGAATACCGGCGGATGGACGGAGACGGCAACCACTATCGAACGTTCGAGGCGGCCCTGGATCGTGTCGAGGTGGCCGTAACCCAACGTGGTTACGAAGTCAATATCCACCGTCGGAAGGATATCGGCGACCGGTTCGATGAGTTCTGGACGGAGTTTACGACCGGCGAACCCCAGAGCGGTAGTGACCGATCAACGGAGACCGATTCGGGGACCGATCCATCGCTATCATGACTGGAATAGCTTGGACGAATCTGTTCGTCATCGCTAACGTCGTTCAGTTTGCGTTCGGGATCGCGATCACGGGAATCAGCTACTACGCATATCGCTCGAACGGGAGGCGGAAGTCGCTCAGAAATTCGACGGTTGGGTTTCTTTGCATCACTGTCGGTGGTATGCTGGCTCCCGTGTACGAATTCGGGATCAAGTCTGACTACAATATTTCCGCACAAGAACTGCTCAGGCTTCAGATCATCGAGGGGACAGTGATCGGTATTGGACTCGCAGTTCTCCTCTTATCAGTCTACGGCTACAACTCCGGCACAGATTACCAGTACCACATCGAACTCGATATGCAAGAGACTGAACAGCACGACGAGCACTGAAAAAGAACCTGTAGCCGGTAGCGCTCGGTGGGAGCTGTCTCACGGGCTTCCCGACGGGACCAGTTCGGCCCCGTCCACGACCGATGGCATCAAGACGATCTCTTCATCGGTCACCCGAACGACGGCCTGCGAGTCGAGTTTGAACACGTCTGCGTTTCGCCATTCGTTTGCGATCCACGAGCCGCATCCACGGAGCAGCCCCTTACGAGGGCGGACAAAGGCTGTCGGCGACGCGACCTGCACGACAGAGCCGATCGTCGTCCCGTCCGGGGTGACGACACGCTTCCCCTCATCAGCGGCCGTGAAACGACGGGCCACGCCTTCTCACCTCCCTATCGCGAACACCGGACTTGGTTCGTATGGACATCGCTCTTAGCACCTCTACTGGACATACGTGGAACACCCACATAAGCGATACCCATGCCAGCACCCCTCACGATCACGCGACTCCGCGGATCTCCGCTTCGAGGGCGTCAAGATGTTCCATTCCGACAACCGCGACGACATCCCCGTTTTCACGGAGTTCCCGTAGCCGACGCCCCATCGTCGCGTCGCGTGCCTCGTCGATCAGTTCGATCGCCGGCGGCGTCTCGATCGCTTTCAGAAACACCTGGTGCTGGGAGAGGTTTGACGCCTCGTCTCCTGCCTGAACCGACGGGCTGTCGAGAAGCGAAGCGTCGTATTCGAGATGAGTGTACACGCGAGGGCGCAGCGGCGTGATCGATCCGATAAAGGAGCCGATTCGACAGGCCATCGCATGCGCGAACCCGTACAGTAGGTCCCGAAGGACGATTGTGAGAACGTCCCTCGGGACCGGATTCGCTAGTAGGCGTTCGACCAGCAGGCGGGTGTAACGTCGGTTCGGGGCGTCGATACCGACGGTTCGAACGTCACCGGCGGCCTGGATCGCTGCGCTCATCTCGCCGCCCAGCCGCGGGGGTGTGAATCGGTCGCGTGCGTAGATCTGAAACAGACCCGTCGCGAGCGGCGGCAGCTCCAGTGCGAGCGTTTCGGGAGTGACGGAGCGAAGCACGTGGGCGACCCGAAACACGCTGGCGGGGTGATCGTGGACCACACCGATGAGCAACACGGTTCCGACTCCGTCGTCGGAGAGGCAACGCACATACTGTTCGCTGAGGCGTGGGTCTGTTTGCGGATCCGCGATTGTCGCCGTAACTTCAGAACAGTCGATCATGTCGTGCGGATTACGGTCTAACGTTGGCGCGGACACCGTTTGACGGTATCGGTCCGAACATCGGTGAACTGCACGATCAGGGTGGGGATTTATCTCGATTCACTCCCACCTTCTGACGTGATGCACACCGTCGAACTAGACGAAGAACTCATAGAGCGCATCGAAAGCCACCTCGAAGACGACGAGAGCGTCGCGGAGTTCATCGAGGAACTGGTCACGATATACGAACATGAGGGGCGGTTTCTCCAAGAGGAGCCGTGACAATCGAGATGAAGCGCAGTTCTCTCCGCGAAGGGGATGGCGTCGTCGACCACTCGCCGCCCGACAACGCGACTGGCCGAATCAGTGGGAGCGCGACCGGGCAGGTCGGCGGGACCGATCACCTTTTTCGCCTGTAACCGTCAGTCGTCGAGGAGTTCGTCGACGCTCACCCGATCGCCATCGAGTCGGATGAAGAAGTCGGCCTCGGCGCGACTCCGGAACCCGGTGATTGTCCCGGTAAAGCGGAATGCGTCGCCGTATCCCTCATTCCCGGTCGATCCGCTAACGGTGACGGTGCCGTCGTTGTTCTCTCGGATGCGGTCGTCGTCCTCCGCCTTGACGCGGTCGCTCAACCGAGCGGGCTCGATGTCACCGTCAACAGTGAGTTCATAGCGCACTTCCCCAGTTTCGGTCGCGATGATTTCGAAGAGGCGTTCGCTGTCATCGTCATCATCGTCATCATCGTCGTCCTCGCCGAGGAGTTCGTCGACGCTCACCCGATCGCCGTCGAGTCGGATGTAGAAATCGGCCTCGCCGCGACTGCGGAACGCAGTCACTTCTCCGGTGAAGCGGAATGCGTCGCCGTATCCCTCGTTCCCGGTGGATCCACTGACGGTGACGGTACCGTCGTTGTTCTCTCGGATGCGGTCGTCGTCCTCCGCCTTGACGCGGTCGCTCAACCGAGCGGGCTCGATGTCACCGTCGACGGTAAGTTCGTAACGCACCTCGCCGGTTTCGGTCGCGATGATCTCGAAGAGGCGTTCCGTCTCGTCATCGTCATCGTCATCATCGTCGTCGTCCTCACCGAGGAGTTCGTCGACGCTCACCCGATCCCCGTCGAGTCGGATGAAGAAGTCGGCCTCGGCGCGACTCCGGAACTCGGTGACTTCTCCGGTGAAGCGGAATGCGTCGCCGTATCCCTCGTTTCCGGTCGACCCCCTGACGGTGACGGTACCGTCGTCGTTCTCCCGGATCTGGTCACTGTCTTCGGCTTTGACGCGGTCGTTCAACCGAGCGGGCTCGATGTCACCGTCGACGGTAAGTTCGTAACGCACCTCGCCGGTTTCGGTCGCGATGATTTCGAAGAGACGTTCCGTCTCGTCATCGTCGTTGTCGTCGGAACCGTCATCGCCGCTGCCGTCGAAGTCGCTCGCCGCAAACCGGCTCAGGAGTCCGTTGGTGCTGGCGTCCTCGCGGCCGTAGCCGACAGGGAGGTACTCGCGGAGCGAGCCCTGAGTACGGGTAGTGAGTGCGAAGTACTCGCTCCCAGGAACCGACGAGCGATCGCTACCGAGTCGGTTGCCGTCTCCGTCGTAAGCTGCAACCCACCCGCGGCCGTCACGCCGGCCGACGAACACCGCACCGTCCTCGGTCGCTTCGACGGCGTGGAACCCATCCCCGCCGGAGGCATCCTCCCAGATCAAGCGCCCCCGCTCGTCGAGTTTCGCGGCCCACGACCGGCCCCGCATTTTGTAGTCGTGGAGCTCTCGGACACTCTCTTCAGCGCCTGCAACGCCCGCGACGAAGAAGCCGTCGTCGACGGCGGCCACGTCGCGGAACTCGTTGTTCCGACGCCGGTCGAGGCGGTATCCCCGACTCCAGCGTGGATCGCCGTCGTCGCCGATGCGGAGCGCCCACGCCGCGGTGTTCGTTGATTCCGTCGGACCATCTGGGGAAGTCTCACCGACAAGGAGATAGCCGTCGTCGACTGAGGCGACGGCGTTGAACTCGGAGTGACGGTCGTCATCGTCCCAGCCGTCGCTCGTCCCGTTAGGGTCGTAGGCGCGTTGCCACAGGATGCGGCCACGGCGGCCTCGTTCGATTTCGACGACCCAGCCGTCGCCACGGCGCTCGTCGAGGTACTCGCTCGCGATGGTCCGTCCGACCAGCAGGAACCCGTCATCAGTGGCGACGCCGTCAGCGAAATCGTCTCGGAAGGAGTTGACACCGTCGCGGTTGTACACCCGGCTCCAGCGCGAGATACCGTCCGCTCCAATATAGGTGAGCCAGGCGTATCGGCTGTCGGAGCCGAGCGTGTGCCACCAACCGACCAACAGAAATCCGCCGCTACCGTCGGAGAGCGCAAATTCGATACCGTCGTGATCCTCGCCGCGATCTGTCTGCCGGAGGTGCCGCGGTGAGAGGTAGGCGCGGTTCCACACCACGTCGAGCTCATCGTCTAGCCGCACCGCCCAGCCGACCTGTTCGCTCGCGCTGTTGGTTCTGATCCCGGTCAGGAGGAACCCCCGTCGAGCCGGTAGTATCGACCGGAACGTTGACCAGCGCGGCGTTTCGAAGGACTGGTCATCGACGGGCGCGCCGGTAACGCTGCCGAGACTTCCAAGGGCGCTTCCGCCGGCGACGAGCGCAGAGAGCGTAAGAAATCCACGTCGTCCAAGGTTTCGTTCGGTGTCGTCGGCGGATGGTCGGTGGTCTGTCTGCATGCGTTGATCACAGTACCGAGCGGCTTTGTTACCCGACCGTTGGTTTCGGGAACAGCGAAGTAGTACCGCCGTACGTGCCCGCGAGTTCCGACCGTGCTAAGGCCCCCGTGGTAGGATCGTCATTCGACACGCCGACGCCGAGTAGGGCGACTCACCTTCTCTTCACGCGTTATCTGTCCTATTATTCGACCCGTTATCTGACCCCAAATACCGTCTCGCCCGCTCGTCGGTGACTTGCTCGAATGACTCGTACCACTGTCCGACCGAGCCGAAGTGCGGGGGCGTTTCGACGCTGACCACCGCGTCGGCCTCGGCGCGAAGCCGTTCGACCGTATCGGGCGGAGCGACGGGGACGGCCACGACAACCCGATCAGCGCCCGCGTTCCGGATCTGTCGGAGACACGCCGTCGTCGTCGCGCCGGTCGCGATGCCGTCGTCAACGAGGAGCACGGCTTCTCCGCGCAGGTCGAGCGGCGGCCGATCGCCGCGATACCCTTCGACCTTCTGTCGTACGGCCTGGCGCTTGCGTTCGATCTCCGCGTCGAGATACGTGTCCGTGACACCCAGATCGTCGAGTAACGACTCGTTCAGCCAGACGGTTCCGTCGCTAGCAACGGCACCGACGTTCCGTTCAACGACGCCAGCGCCGGGTGGAGCAGCGAAGACCGACCCGAACCGCCCCGAGACGGTGCCGATGCGGTACTCCTTCGGTACAT